>Ga0307968_1000021_pt1:0-12500 | contig 81635 bp, 90 predicted proteins | sample OrgLakmetagen650_FD_201834 | JGI IMG/M metagenome (GOLD analysis project Ga0307968, IMG submission 201834) | Saline water microbial communities from Organic Lake, Antarctica - #650 | ecosystem: Environmental > Aquatic > Non-marine Saline and Alkaline > Saline | place: Antarctica: Organic...
ATGGCGCTAGAAGCAGTGTGTGCTGACGCAGACCCTGGACCCTGTACAGACTGAGAGGCCCTTTCCACACCCCCACCCCCACCCTCTGCTACTTGCTCGCTGTCCTGGATCCCCGCTGCAGCTCCCCCTGACTCCACAGTGAGGTCTGCTTTGCTAATGTGTGCTCTATGCTCTGAGTGCTCAGAGCTAGGAGCTTGTGGCAGAGCGCCAACTTCGAAATTCACCCTACCGACTCCACTGCCTGACCCATTCTCCTCCGTACCAGGAATCCCATTCCCACCACTACCGATTGTGCCGCTTTGACAGCCACCCACAGAAACCTCCTTGGGGGGCTGCAATTCAGAGGGATACTTGAGCTCCATTGTCAGCAGCTCCTGCTGCTGCTGTTGGTACTGATGATGATGGTGGTGCTGCCACTGCTGCCGTTGCTGCCACTGTTGCTGCCCCTGCTGCCCCTGCTGCTGCTGCTGCTGCTGCTGCTGCTTGCTTATTTCGGGGAATAGGCTTGAGGCATCTTCCAGGAGAAGCACAAAGCGGTAGGGCCGACCTAGATACCCCATCACCGAGGCCATAGCGCCTGAAGCCAGCATGGTGCGGATCTGCACACGCGCATCATGTAATATGTGTGTGTATGTGTGTGCGCGCACGCGTGTGTGCGTGAATGTGTGTGGGAGCAATATTTAATGTGTGGATTTCTCCCCTGAAAAGGCTGCTACAATGGTGCTAATTAACAAGCACAAAACAACCATCAGCAAGGAGACTGCGCTTGTCTTTTCTGCAAATGCTTTCGTTTTTAAAGAGTAGAAACTTAATTTATTACGTAAGGAAGTTTATAGGCACCCCACTCTGACAACCAATATGAAAAATAACCGACAAAGAGGAAAAATGCACAAAAGCGCATGGCATGAGAACTGGGGGTGCACAGGGTAATAAGTAGCTGCGTCTATTTTTATGATCACAGAAGAAACATGGAACAAACGTGCCTGCGCACATACAACACACACACACATGCACACCAGCTTACCTTTGACGAGGACACCTGAACATCTCCCCCACCCTGTGACGGTTGCTGCCCTTGCTGCTGCCGCTGCTGCTGCTGCTGCTGCAGCTGGTTGTCAGCTACTAGCTCCATGATTGCCACGTTTAGCCCGTGCTTGGCCCCAAGTTCACGGAGGGCTTTAGCATCTCCTTGAGCGCGGAAGCCTGGAAAACACAAGAGGATCGGGGCATGCTGTCCATTAAAAATCGATTGTTTTACAACAGGGGACGCATGATCACGCAGACTGAGTGGTGGAAGTTTTAGCACATGCAGATCTACAATGTGGAACGCATGATCATGCACAGACAGAGTGGTGGAAAGTTGTTACATCAACATTCCACACCACGCACAGGCCTGGGGGAGGAAGGTAGGGGGGGTGAATAGCACGTATAAGAGCACGTTTGAAAGCACGTTAGAGAGCTGCTTCACAAGCATTCAGATCCTGTACCCCCTCATGGCTATTAGCTGTTCAGTTAACACATACCAGTTTCTGCTTGCAGGTCTACAGGGTGGTATGAAAGTGAATTAAGCGGCTGCGTCCCGTCATTGGGCAAGGAGCTTGTGTGTGGGCAAGGAGCTAATTATCCTTCTACTTTGTCCCTGCCAATGCCATTCACTGAACAATATGGTTGGTGAGCCCTTTGATTCTGCCTCATCAAGCTGCATTCACATACATAAATTTAAAATCTAGGTTTGCAGTCCACATGCAAACATTCACCATCTCTACTCTGCCACGCACCAAATCGGTAGTTGCAGCCTGCAACCACGCCTGCAGCACGCAGGTCGTGCACCAGCAGCTGCACAAACTCCTCTGGCTGCATAGAGCGGATCTTGTGGAAGGGTATCATGCGCTGCCGAGGCACCCTGTGTATGCAAGTGTGTGCGTGCTTGTTTGCGTACGTGCATGTGCATGCACGCATAGCACGACCCAGAACAGCTTACATCACCCTACAGTTTGTGAAACATACAGACCGGGGCAAATGAGGCGTTAGCGCAAATACTGACGCATGACCATCTGTTCTCTAAGAGAAATAACTTACATTTGCTTGAAGCGATGACTCAGCACACATTTAACGCATCACCACTCTCTCCTGCGTGCAAAGCATCCTCGCTCAGAGAGCGTTCATCTACTGTCTCCAATAGCAAGAGTGATGCTCGTACTACTCATGTGCACACACTATCTAGCTTAAATGGCGCAACGGCAGCCAATGTGGCCAATGCTAAATCATTGGCCAATAAATTTCACATCCTTTGCCACAGGAAGAACAAGCCGCTAAGGTTGGTCAGAGCCATGTATTTGTAACTGTTTATGTAAAAGGAATGTACAGAGTATCCACGGCACTTTCAGCAAGGGAATTTGAATTAATTCCATATGTACAGTTGTATACAGTGAGTAGAAACGGTTTGGCCAAATCTACAAGCCATGCATCGAATTTGAATGGCGACACGCATCAATCGACTGGCGTGCCCTCCATTCTCCCATTCCCCTCCATACCTTCCCCTGCACTGTCGCGCCCACAGCCGAAGCACACGTGCACGGTCACAGGGAGCCACAAGTGGTAGCCTTGGGGGCCACTTCAGGACCTCGGCCATGCCGCTGAAGGACAGCAGCATGGGGTGGCCGCCCATGTCGACAGCCTGCAGGCCATTGCGATGTGTCCCATGAGCTTGTGCAACAAACACGAGCCTATAACAAACATTTCCCAAAGGAAGGTTACGACTCTGCCGCAAGACTCTGGTTAAGAACGCCATCAAAGCGCTAAGATGGAACCAGCTGGTGTGGGCCTGTGTGTGCTTATTTTCCACACAGTGGTATCCACTGCTTGCTAGTCTTTCTTGATCTTTTTCTTAGCTGTGCACCCGTTGGTTCAGTTGGGTGCGCTCCTTGATTCCCCTTTCAATCAATCACATCTTCACAAACAACACAGATGCACTAAACTTCCGCTCATCTTTGTGGCCGTAAGGCTACTATGCTGCTCTTGCAGACGACACACATACCAGATATTATCATAATATACAACCCATACCACATACACATACTGCTTATGTAACAAACATACCACAAATTTGTTTAAACTGCTCAAATAGAATTTTGACCATAACCATAATACACGCTGTGCATAACCGTATATAGATGGAGATTTCTTTGCGAACAGTGTATGGGCTGAGTACGTGGTTCTGCACAATCATATTTGCGTTCATTTGCTATAGCTATGTTCGCTCACCTTTATGGCCAGTGCTTGGTGACCGAGGTGCATGGCATCAAACTTGCCCAGGGCCACAACCACGCCCGTGTGTTCTGGAAGTTCCTCGACTGTTCATGTTTGTTGAGAGCAAAGTGCGAAGGCTTGCTTTCGATTGTTCATCAAGTTGTGAACAAGCACATGTGTGGCAGACATGCACAACAACACGTAGAGAAGTTCTGTGCTGCACTATACATGTTAAGTGCCTGGGATTCAAAGATCTGATGTTTAAACGACTTATTATAACTCTGGGACTGTAAACTTTTGAGTTCAATGCTAGGCTCACCATCACACGGCAATGGGGATCTCCAGTTGTCAACGGAGCACTCCTCCACAAGGCCACCTGTCCAGAGCCCATATAAATAACAGAGAAGAGAATGAGACGTGATGGCATTTCAAACGCCCATGAAGCACACTTATTGAGTAGAGGCACGCACGGTTTAAGCTCCGTAACATTCTCGCGTGCGCGTTGACGTGGCCCTTGGCACCAATCCTTGTCAGATGCAGGCCTCCACTCGTACTATTGGCAAAGAGTCCCCTCTGACAGGAGGTGACTTGCCTGGTCAGCAAGGATTTGTGGCCGATCATCAAAAGGAGACATGTAAAATTATCAAGGTAACTATTTTTAAAATTCACTTACAAAACCAAGCTCGAAGATGACCTCTCATGTATATAAAGGGCACATTGGTCCAGATGGCGAGTACTCCGCTGAAGGAACACCACACCCAGGTGTCACATTTGCACACACACACACACACACAAACACACACACACGCACGCACGTACGCACTCACACACGCACACACGCATACACATGCACGCACATGCACATACACACTGCACGTATACTCTCAGACACAACCACACACGGACACTTACATACACACATAACACAAAATACGCACACACATACAAATACACAATACGCACACGCACACGCACACATACACACACCACACACCTAAACACACATACACAACACACACACACAATGCGTGCACACGAACACACACAGGAAGAGCATTGCAAGAGCAAGTCATGGCTGCTGCAAAAGGTAAGATAGAACCTTTTCCTCACACCAGCCCCAACGCTAGCTGGTCGCTTTGGCACCAGGTAAAGAGATTTTCCAAATTAATAACCATCCTTTCACAGCTCACCATCCTGGACAGCTGGCTGTGAACGCATACAAGTTTAGCAACGTAGCTTTTTCGTGCTCTGTGGCTTCGCTCTTGAGGGCGATGGTGAACCGCCCCAAGCCATCTGAGCAACCCTCCCGTCAGGCTGCAGTCCCAGGCTGGTTACAAGTAAGCCCTGCCCTGGGTTTCCTATGAGTTTCACATCCTTTTATATTCTCTTTTAAGGGGGTGGTATGACCTGTGTTTATTGCTGCTATAGTTACCTAAAAAGTAGGCATGCCTTCTTCGCTCACCTGCTGCAGGGTGTGTGGCTGCAACATTACTTCCGCTCAGCATCAAAGTGTTGAATCCACAGCCATGCATATCTGAATCTTGCGTCTACACCACTTGACACAAACACAAACACAATACACAACACACACTTACACACTCACATACTTAAACACACAGGAGGATATAAAGAAGAAAAGCTCTGCCAGCAATTACATGCGCCAATAGTAAGTGGCAGGTTAAGAAAGTGGACGGGTTAGCAGACGGTAGATAAGGGGGTTAGACCTAACTCTATACAGAAATTTGTAGCTTTGTAGTCCTGTTTTTCATTATGGCTTTCAAGCACGAAAAGCAATTGCGCCTGCTAGCCATACATAGAAACTTGGAATGGCCAGCAAGAACCATTTTGCAAAGATTTTCAAAATTTTGTAGAAGCGTTGTTTACACAGATGACGAAAGAGACAAACAGCTTGCACACACACACACAAACACACACATACACACACATAAAAACGCACACATTCACACACACACACACAAGAAGAAAAGCGCGCTCTCAAATCGCTCATATACTTTTATGTTAATCCAGCTTCAAAGATGTGGGCTTGCTCATTGGCTGCTCGTATTTGATGGAGGGCGTGGAGTCAGGGCTGGAAACCATCAGGGGGACCAAGGATAAATACAACAAGATGCTCGGTAAGGGCATGCGTATCTTGGTTTCAGCCCCAAGGTCTTTGCAATCTGGTGCAACGGCCATAATATGTCAATGCATCCTCATTGCATCCTCTGTTCTGGCCTCAAAGCCTTGATGTGCAAATGCGCCTTGATGTACAATGTGCCTCCAAGTTTGATTGTGCCAGGTGCGTGGCAAATCTCTAGCACAAGGATGCTTACAGTTATGCTCCTGGTAAAGAAACTGTGTGTCGTCATCTCACAAGCTTTGTACGGAGTGGCCTTACGGAAATAGTCATCCAGGGGGCACTGCCCTTAACTACCTACACTGTGAATTGATCCAGCTTTTGGTATACCCAAGTGAGAACTAGATGCATGGAAATTCATACACATGTGAATACAGCCTGTTGCAACGGAAAGAGCGAAAAGAGGAGAGGAGAGGAGAGCAGCTTAGATGAGGGTGTGAAGTCCTGCTGCGTTTGCTCTCAGAGGCTGCCCCTTATATCATGGGCTTTTTAAGTGCTGGCACCTGAGGGCTCCCCCCTCTCCGCTGGATGTGCTAACTCTAGCAGCATGGCCTTTTCTTTCTTTTTACAGGCTGCCCCTTGCATTGTGCCTGTGCATCCCTCAAGCCTCCGTGTACTCAAGTTCACAAGCAGGGTTGGTTAAAACCTTTCACTCGAGTAACAATACTCAGTAATTCCAAAAAAAGTTTGCTTGGTCGCAAATATGGAGGCCTGCAACCTGTTTTGTTATTGCAGTTAATTCACAGAGAAAGAAACAGACCCAGCATGAAAACAGGAAAACCAAAGACACTGTAACTAACTAACTGCTAGACTACCTGATTCCTAACAGTGATTTGATTGCTGCGATTCAATTATACTGCTGCCCCTGTTGCGCGAGGCTGCTCCGCCTGTTGTGCCTGGTTCCCCTTTAAGCCTGTGCACACAAATTGGGACTCCCAACATGAACGGCCAAAGGAGGTATATGCCTACCGTCCTGACCGATCCAGTATGAAACGGGATAGCATTCGTATTGCGCGCGAGGGCACGGCACTGTGTTAGCATTTTCACCTGTCGTGTCTTGTGCCTCACTAATGGAGTTGACAAATTAGCATGGAACTTTGGAATACTTTTGTTGTGTCTTTGTGCTTTGCAGGTGGGGTGTCTGCCGGGAGCGTCCTGGGTTACTTCTGGTAGGTCGGTTCTGGGTGCCTGTTTCATCTTGGGGGCCTTGTGGGGTTTGATTAAGGTGGTCGCTAGGTAGTTTCCCTCCTTTACTAAAGCCACGAGTCTTTTCAGTGCCAAGTAAGCTCCAGCTAGGTACTGTAGGTAGTGCAAGAAGTAGTGCTTACCAGGAGTATGGAGTAGCCTTAGAGGAAGATGAATGAGACAAAGACAGGCACCCTCTGCAGCCATAGCAGAGATATTTCTAGTGCAGGAGTGGCATGCACAAGTGTAGTTCACTTTCTTGCACCGGCTATTATTGGCGTATGTGTTGGGTTGGCTAGAACCGTGTACATATACGACAAAATCTGGCGTACCTATCCTGCACAAATTACAATGCTGTTTACATGAACCTCGTGTGCGGTTCTGGCCAATACCACGTGGCAACCTTATGTGCTTATGTGCCAGCAGCTACAGCTCCCTGTGATAAATGAAACGACTATCTTACATCTAGGGTCAGCCAAAGCTATACTGGTACACATGTATACAAGGTATGCATGTTCCTTTTACATGGAAATTACCTTACACACGGTCATATACAGTTTATATATGGTAACTGCCCTTTTTACTTGTATCGAAATGGCGACTGCTATGTCAAGCAGGTACCCTCGGCAGCCCTATGCAGTAGCAGCCATGGCAGGGACGGGGGCCTTTGTGGGCTACCTCTCTTACTCAGCAGAGACGACCAGCAGAGGCCTTTTACTAGACCGCCAACACAAACTAGAACAAGGTACGGAGGGGTGGAGTGGGAAACGGCTTGGGTTCCTCTATTTTCTGTTTGCGCTGTGGAATTAAAAGGTGGCATGCTATCAAGCGTCTCCACATGGTAAGTTAACCTTGGGGCTCCCCTTCAGCTCTTTCACCTGTAGCTGTAGCTTTCTCCTGTAGCTTTTCAGACACACATCCAGACACACACCCAGGCACACACTCCAGACACACATTCAGACACGCATACAGACGCACACTCAGATACACATCTAGACACAGCTTTCCAGGCGTAGCTTATACCTGTAACTTCCCAGACACAAACAAACATGCCTGTATAATAAGGCTCTTTAGGTACAATAGTCAAAACTTGCGTTTAGAATGTGCACCACTTTGGTAAACAATGGAAGGCGGGTTGCTGCTGGAATCTGTTTAATAAGGCTACTTAGGGTAGGTAATCAAACCTTTTAATCAGGAGTTCTCCTTTAGTAAACAATAGAAACAATAGGTTGCTGCTAAAATGTCCTTTGATAAACAGTAGGTGTCCTTTGGTAAACAGTAGGTTGCCGCTAGAATGTCTTTTGGTAAACATTTGAAGCGGTAGGTTGCTGCTGGAATCCATGTCCTTTGCAGAGGCGATAGGCAGCATCCTGCAGGACTAGCTTTTTAAACAGTTTCTTCATCAATCAATTACCTCCCAACAACAGAACTGCTAGGCCTTCCTCCCCCTTTACATCGGAAGGAATTGGACACTGTGTACCTACAAGAGTTGTTCCGGATTCGTCAAACAAAGCAAATGCAGGTAAGAATGGCGGGGTGTGTGCATGTTGTATTTACATATGTATGTAGTGATGAGTGAAGTTGTGTGGGTTCTGGGTTCTCGTCGTTAGCAGGTGGGTGAGGTTATTGTGGGTGTTTGAGTTGGGGCTTGTGGCTGCTTGAAAGTAGCAGGTGCATAGTCACATGCTTGCACAGCCAATGTTAGATGTTCAATATTAAGCGTTAAGTGTTATAATTGCACAACACATTAGGCACTTGAGTCATTTGCATCCCTGATCACCCACTCACTGCCTTTCATTACTTATGAACCACGTTGTCTATTCAACTCTTGCCCATTCATCTCATCTGATATGTCAAACTTGAATGTGCGTCTTTTGCGAAACTTGGACTTGTAGTACAATGCATGTTCAGCTTCTATCTAATAACCCAGGCATCAGCCCTTCTTTTTGATGTACACCTTTGCTTAAAAATTTTTATAAGCAGACACCAGCAGACAACTGACATGTGCTGCCAAAAAAAATGGCAACGCTCCCTGCCGTTTGCACCCTTAAATGTCCTTCTTTTAAATTTGGCACACCAGGCGGACAAAGGCCTCTCAGAAATGGACCTGAAAGACCAACAGCAGCCACGTCAGATGTCTGTACCAGAGAATGGAGCCTATGACGCAGTAGGCGCCATGCCGTCCAGATCCCCAGAACCAGAGCCCTCAATAGCGGGGGGCGGCATAACGTGGGGGGTGAGTGCAAAAGGAGTTTGACACTCAAAAACATTGGCATTCTAAGCAAATTAGAGATCTCCCAAATTTGGTTATGATATTGTCTGCTTGCCTTGAAAAAGCTGTGTGTAGCTGGATAGGCAGTATTGCTCCAATCACTTTGCAGCCTTAAGTTTTGGATCTCGTGAACAATGGGCCTTTAATATCTTACAAGCTAGTCAACCCTGGTTTGCTCCCTAAGTTCTCCCTATTATAGTTTTGGCCAGGTGCAACATTTCTTAGTCACCCGTCACCCCACAAAAATGTAAGAACTGCCTATTACTGTAGACAATTATCATCAGGAGTGGTTTCAGGCCAAGGAGCTTGCGACGCTTCAGGTCTCATTCAACCTCCCTTGCATCTTGTGCAGATGGAGGATGGCGGTGAAACAGCCACGGACAGAGGCGAGTCGCAGCCTCCTGAATTTGTTGAAGACCGACCACAGGGGGACAGCTATTATTGATGGCTGGTTGATGGCCTCTTTCTTGTCAACAGGACTGACGGCATGTATTTTACGGTAAAAAAATATCACGTGGAAGTTGTATTTTATCAGTTACGACTTATTTTTTGTCTTTTGTGCCACCCTCAATCCCGACATTCCTGTATGTTTACATAATAACGTCAAGCAGCAGACTTCTCTTTATGGCATATGCATTTTGTCAATGCGTCTTCTCCTGATTAGTGTTTGTGATCCTTTCAACAAAGACAGGCACACCACAGATTGAAGCTCAAGTTAACGATTGAGACACCGTAAAGTGGCCAGCCAGCCAAAACAAATTGACCACCGGAATGGCTACAATAGGATGGGGGTGACATTCAGCCAGGTCGTCCGGCTGATTGCCTGACTACTAGCAAACAGCCAATGGGTATAATAGGGTCGACCTTCAGCCAGGTTGTTTGGCTGATCGTCTGCTGACTGGTCTCGGCCAGCCACAATTATATCCTTACGCTCAGAAAGAAAGAGAAAAAGTCTAGTGTTCTGCTGAGAAAGGAAGTCATGAACAAGTTGGTTGTTGACTTGTTGCAGGAAAAAGGGTTGGGCTGCTGAAAAGTCTTCAAAAAAAGGTACAAACAAAAAGGAAAATTTTTTCCTCAGCTCACAAACCCGATGGTCTTGGCAAAATAAAAGATGTCATGCTAAATCAGTGGCATGGACGAGTTGTGTGATTTCCCCTGGATTTATAATGTGAGCAACGGTTTTACAGTTATTTGGTTGTTTGGCCAGTTTACATGGTCCTCTTGTAACAAACTCGCTCTTTTCTCAGACTGCAAGTCTGAGTACTACCATCACCTCGGGGCGTTGTTTGAGCCGTCGCTTCCTTCTTGCGTGGAGAGGGAGGAGACGTTAAACACACCTTTATGGGGGAGCTTGGCGGACGGATATGACTCATACTTGCAATCCATGCTTAAGCTGGTACCATGATTCGTCGTGACAGAGAGCCTCGTTCTGAACATGTTCATCTTCACCAGGACATTGTCAAATACGCGATAACCGCCTTCAGGCCACGCTCCTGCTAGCAAACAGAAACAACATGCATGAGACGGCTAGTGTAGCAGGCAACACAACGGGACTGCAAAGGATTTCAAAATTACTAGACGCAATAAGGCCAAAAAAAGGGTAAGAACGGTAGTAGTGTAAACACCACCAACAGTAAGGTCAGAAGTATGCTTGCGCCCAATCATGAACCTCGCCCACGTGGGACAGCACACAGAGTTCCTCCAACTCCAACTCCGCTCAGATCGTTTTTGGTCAGGCACGGCTGGTCACGTGTATGGTGATTTCTAGACACCAGTAGAGACAATGTCGCCTCCTTAATTTTACTACAAGGTTAAAGCTCATGCTGGCATACTAGGGAACGACACTGATGCCTTGGCAAAATGCTCTTTTGTTCCTTTGGTGGGGGAGACTCACGGCACTTCGGCCAATGTGTCTCCTTTTCCTTAATTGATGCAGGGAATGATTTGCTGCCTGCGTAGTTTTTTCTTTTTCTTTTCTTGCTCTGCGGAAAATGGCCATGATAGATACCCACATTAACCTGACGCCCATCCCCAATCATCCATCTTCTGGCCAGCAAGGGTGGGAGACCCCCCCCCAGCAAATCTTCCAGATGCTCTTAACATCTGCCAACCAGGGCCTCTAACAGATAGGGTCTCCATTTTCTCAATTCTCGATGCTGTGACTATTACAGCCGCTATACCTATAGTTCTCATAGTTTTGGCTACAGTTTTTCATTCAGCCTCAAAGTTTTAGGGGTTAGGGCCATAGTTTTAGGGTTTAGGGTTAGGGTTTGGATTAGGATTAGGGGGTTAGGGGACCAAAACTATGAGGTTGGATTTGAAACTATAGGAACTGTAACACAAAACTATGCAAACTTTGATTATAGCGGCTATTTCTCTGCTGTGAAAGCACACATGCACGCCCAACAAAAACTAGATCCTAAATCAAAAAAGGTTCAAACCATCAGTCCACAAATTGCTACAAAAAATACCAAGAACTGATTAAGAAAGGCATTGTCGAAAAAGACATGAGTAACTCATTTTGAAAAAATGCAGTCACCTCTGGAGAAAAGAAAAAAGGTCATGCTCTGCCACACAGAATTCATAATCCAAAAGCTGAGTGCAACCATATAGAAGGCCCACCAATCTGCCTCATCTGCCAAAAGCTAGACGGAGCCTACCGTATGCTTTCAGGCTGCAGTCATCCCATTGTGAATCACATGACCATTACTAGGCATAACGCTGCTGGACAAATGATTATAAAAGCGATCCAACAAGGTACACAGGGGGCATGTCTGCTAGCACAAGCAGATGTAGGGAGTCGTGCAACATTGGTACAACAAGGCATCAAATGCCCTTCTGAGGAGACATAGGTAGGAATGGATTTCAACCTGGCTCTTACCTTCCAATCGCAATGCGCAACAGCGGCGGGAATTTGGCAAGGCAGATCATAGTTACTCCCACCCAGCAACCACGCCCCAAACGAAACCCAACAAATACGTACCAAACTAGGTCCTCTGCCAATAATGCAAGAAGAGTTGCCCGTAATAACCTAGCAGATAGATGGCGCTGCCAATCCATACCCCCTCCCCTGGCTGTGAAACCAAGACACAACCAAACGCTACATACATTTGATCGAAAATAAGTATTGTAAGCACTTCATGTGCTACCCAACAGGCAGAAAAGGCATAAAAACAACCTAAGCTGCTGTTGCCTTGCCGACTAGGACACCGCAATGCAATCAGATCCGCAACAAAAATCATACAGACAAGACATTGAACACAACTCCCTAAACTTTCTGAGCAATACTCCTGGTGGGGTACAGGGTTCTGCCTCCCAACCACCTGATCCCCACTGAGAAACCTATCTTATTTCATTTTCCAGGTGGAATGTTGTATGTCTCTGCATCCATTGGGTGGTGCAGAACACAAAACAACATCCTTTCCTAACGCATGCCGGTAGTGTTTACACACTGTTTTTTCCCTTTCTTTTCCTTAGTAGCTACACCCTTGGTCCTGCAAAGCCTCTGAAGGCCCCCAAGGTGGACAAACAGCTTGGGAGGCTGGCCCTCTATTGGGAAGGAAGGACGTACCCGCATGCACACACACATGCACACACACCCTGCGTGCATGCATACACGTACGCGCATGCACACACGTACACACGCACACACACATA
>Ga0307968_1000021_pt1:20000-81635 | contig 81635 bp, 90 predicted proteins | sample OrgLakmetagen650_FD_201834 | JGI IMG/M metagenome (GOLD analysis project Ga0307968, IMG submission 201834) | Saline water microbial communities from Organic Lake, Antarctica - #650 | ecosystem: Environmental > Aquatic > Non-marine Saline and Alkaline > Saline | place: Antarctica...
CTGTGACAACAGGGGAAGCGTTGGAAATGCACCTGTGGTTGAAGCTGTTCTCTAGCATTCATTCATTCTTTCTTTCCGTGCTTCCTGGTACCAACCAAGCACAACCTGTACATGAGTTGGAGATGAAAAAACGTGAGGTGCAATTTTAAAGCACCAAAAGTAAATGGGTACTTCTGTGTAGTAGGCTCAGCTACAGCCAGAGCCACTCTAGTTTATTGTTTATTGGTATCCCCTTTTTAACACGTATTAGAAGACGATTATAGGGCAATCCCTGATGATTTCAGAATTCCGTGATACTTTAATTTTTTTTGCGACTGACTAGTTCTCAATTTCACAGCCGCTTACTGCTTCTTGGTAGGTTCTCTGGATGGAGCTTATTGCCAACACATGTAAACGTACAATCCATGAGCACAAAACAAGCAAATTATCCAGCTCTCATTACTGCATGGACGTCTCTCCTTGTAAATCTTGGCAGGCACTGGAGAACGAAGGAGCAATTATGAGGAAGAATGTTTTTTGGTACTTGGTATCAATAGAAAAAAGAAACATTAAAACTACGCAGGCGATGAAAGCATCCTCAAATATATTCAATGTGAGGAGCCAACTTTGTATCGGGTTGTCAGACCAAATCACTGTCACTACAGTTCAGGGCTCAGCTAATGACACTGTACAACTTCTACACCAAGAAAAAATATTAAGAATTGATAGGAGGGATGCAGAGGGTTGCAGGCTTGTCCTGAAGCCGGCTCCTAATGAGAGCTGGTATTCATTGCACAGAAATGGCGCGCCTAGCTGGTACAAGTTTAGCAGCTAAGTTTAGAGGATTCACATGGAGCTTGAAAGCTTTGTATTTATTAATGCCTTCTCCTCGCACTTCTTTAAAAGCTGTTTCACTGCAGCTCCTTCCCTAGCGTGTCTACCGCCTCGCTCTACGTCTAGGTTGGCCTGCTTCCCCGCCTCGCTCTCGGCTCTTAGTAGAACAAACCTACTATTGTTATCTTAACCTTTTGGTCACTGTACTATTTCGTGTTTCCCTAGTATGGGCTCGTAATGCTAAGAGTGACGTGTTAGTGCAGCCGTGTTTCCTGTAGTAGGGGAACTTTCCCTTCTCGTTAGTTGTGTTGGAGTTGGTTTTGATGCACCAGTCATCGCAGTGGCTTAGCTGCTTTTATCCTGGCTAACTCTTATTAGCTTCCCTAGTTTTTATGTTGAGTGCCTCGCGGTGGTGTAGCTAGATCGGCCCGTTGTCAAGTCCCTCTTTTCTAGCACTGTCTTCATAAATCTCATTCTTTTTACGTGAGCACCAAAGTACACAGGCTTTCCTTTTTCTTACTTTCCCATGCTTGACCTTCTCGTATACGTTTTGCCCTTCTTCTCATCACCCTGGTTATCCCCCCTACTTTCTATTACCGCTTCCAGCCTGCCTCTATTGCCTCCTTTTTATTTAAACTTTCAGTTCGTTTCAACCTCGTAGTAGGGAGTTTGCTATCTCCCCTTGACCTATGCAATACGCCAACAATCAAAAAGATCAAAACAAACGTTCTCTTTCTCTATACATTTCTCTTCTACAAACTGTTTCATGTTTCCTCTAGCTTCATTTCTTTTGTTTAGCCAGATGTGGTTTCAGGCCTTTTCCAAGCTGAGATCAAGTATTATGAGGACACCAGACCTCAGAACCAGCTGAACGCCGCAAAGGAACAGCACAAAGACCTTGGCAACATTCTCCAAGGAGCCTCCGTTACTCTCCACATCATCCTTTTGGGTGTGGGCGGCACCATCTACAACACTCACAATCTGAGCCTTTCAAGGATCTGGGTCTTGATTTTCAAAGAGTTGAGAAGCTTGCCTCCAAGCTCCATGTGCACTCTGTGAACTTTGCTGCTAAACTTGTCCACACCAGACGTGCCCTTTCCAGTACTGTTATCAACTCTCATCAGGAGCTGGTTTCAGACCAAGCCTGCAACCCTCTTGATCCCCATTGATTTTTCCTTTCCTTTTCGCGGTGGAGGAGCTATACGGTACTTGGTACCAAAGTGGCTCCTTTTCCTTAATTAATATGGGGAGTGGCTTTCACTGCCTGCGTAGTTTTTCTTTTCTTTTCTTTTCTTTTTCTGAGATGCCCTTTGAGCCTTTGAGGCATATATCCCTTTGAGGCATACTATATAGCGATGTAACCTTACCTTATTTTTTGTCCTTGAGGTTCCCTGGTATGGATGCAGGTTTCACTCTAAAAGACTCATCTTTTACTTCTAGTGAGACAACAAACAAACTTTTAAACTAAATCAAAACGCATAACCAAACACAGACCCTCACACCGCATACATGCATAGGTAGTAAAAAGAGTTACAGGTCGTTTACAGATTTAGGTTCCTGTCTATTCATGCAAGCAGAGAGAATAAATGCAATATGGAATGGCAACAGGTGGTGGTGCAAAGTATGGTGACAATAGTTGTCTTCAAAGATAATTCTTCATAGCAGTACAAGCTAGCCATCTCAAAGCTCAAAGCAGCAGGTGGAATTGCTGATACCATTAAATATAAGGGTTCCGGTCATTGGAACAAATTGCCCGGTCACAAGCTTGATGACCTCCTGCGCATGTGCAAATTAAAGACTCGTTTAAAACTCGTTTTGGGTCCTCCGCGGCACACCTCGTAAATCACAATGCCTTATCATTGTCAGCACAAAGTGGCCAAAACAGAGGTAAGAGGATAATCACCATACCGTACTTTCTCGTACTCATCCCGCCCCCCAAATTTCGATTTTTTTGTAAAATCCCGCACCTTCCCCGCAACCCCAAAATTTATAATATTGCCCTCCCCGCATCAACCTTGCAGGGCCCTTAGCCCTGTTTAGCACCAATAAGCGTGACCAAACAATCTCAATGAAAGAAAACACCGCAAGGGCAAAGGAAAGCAAACATACTGTTCGCATGTAAGTTTGCTCTCTGTTCTGCTACTCTACGCCCTTCCCAAGAATTGCTTCCTCTTCCTCTAGCCACTATCACTACTGCTGATGCTGATGCTGCTCGTGCGATGGTGTTGCTTGGGTGCGGGCAGCCTTGGTGCGTGACCTGCTCTGCATGCGCAGGCGTTGCAGCTTAGTCCTCTTCAACCCCACGCCTTCCTCCCACTCATCTTTCCCCTGCCACACAGCTTCCCCCTCATATGCCCCTGTGCATAACAGCTGTGCCCCTAAGGTGTCCCCACAACCAAATTGTCAGACCGTAGCAATCTTTCTCTGGCCTGCCAATCAGCTTTTTGTTGACTGCCTCCTCCGCCAGCCGCTCAGCCCGTAGTGCTTTTGCTTGCTGGCTTGGACGGTTGCCGGCTGCTGCTCGGCTGTCGCCACGGCTTGTTTCCGGAATTCCCCTTCAAGAGCAATTGGTGCTGGGGCTGGGACTGCTGCTGCTGCTGCTGCTGCTGGTCCTGGTGCTGCTATGGCGGGGTGTGGGGCGGGGGGTCTGCCACTGTTTGTTACTGGCAGCGACCCACAAGGGCTATTTTTACTAATCCCGCACAACCCCGCAGGGTCAAAATAAAGAAATAAAAAAAAATACCGCAGTCACCCCGCAGGGCAAAAACGATATTTATGCGGGGTGTTATCAAAAAGGTACGGTACTAAGAAAAGGCTGTCATCCCCACTGGCACAAAGCAATAAGTTTGCGCATAAACGACAGGGAGCTATATTCTACTTCACAGTGCACAATCCTGCATTCCACAGGATCCAAAACGTATCCAGTTCACCATGTTAACAAAAAACGACATGTTTGTTTTCCTTAATCAAAACAAAAGCAAGCCTTTCCTCATCCACAATTTCGAAAAGGCTGGCTGTCAAATATCTACAGGCCGTTTCCCATCGTAATCCTTAATCCTTGATTCTATGTCCTACTTCCTGTTCAGCCGCTGGCCTAAAACCCGCGAAAATTCCCTCTGTACTGAATAGTTGCCGCCTCTCCTTTTCCATGCCCCACACAAGAGCTGCTGTCACATGCGCACCAATCTTGCGATGTTCTACAACCGTACAAAACAGGCTTACTGCGGATAGACTTATTATGCGCAAAGCATTTTGCACTGCTACGGCCTTTCTGTCTCACGTGCGTGGCCCCGGCTGCCTCTTTTGTTGAGTTATTATGAGGCGACTGAAGGCAAGCATATTTAACTCGCTGTGACCCCCACTGAAGTTTCCACCACGTACAGCTCATTGCCTTGTGATGTACAGGCTTGTTACATGCTGAAATTTTTCTGCCTCACCTGTGACGCCATGCCCCCCACAAATGCCGCCACCACGTGGAGCTCACCAGCACCGAAACGGCACATCTCCATCACGTAGTCGTCCTGCAGTACAGTGAATACAGCAGGCGCCATGCTTGGGTATGAGGTTGCGAACGAGTGAAAAAGGTAGTACCTATTAGGTGTGTCAGCTGTATCTGTGTGTGTGTGTGTGCACGCGCGTGTGTGTGTGAGAGAGTGTGTGTGTGCGTGAGTGCTGCAACAGGCAAACACATGAACAGCACCATTGTCACAAAGTTAACATTACGTTCTGACGCACAGCATGCTACCTGGATGACTTGGTGCCCTAGGCCATACTCCCCTAGTATCTGCTGTGCCGTGGCTTTGAGTGCGGGCACATCATCATCCACATCAGACCCGGGGGAGCCAGGAAACCTGAGTATGTCAGAAATGCAAGTGCAATTAGTACTTATGCATAATGAGTGTAAACTGTGTTAACTCAAATTAGGGCACCATATCCTCATGTTCATCAGAGTCAGAGGAGCCAAAAGGAGCTTGAGAAGGTGGGAGGTGCAAGTGCAATGAGTATTTGTGCAGAACAAATTTGATTGGCTTAAATTAGGGCACTGCATCCTCATCCACATTAGACCCAGGGAAGCCAGGGAGCCCGAAAAGGAGGGGGGAGTAGCAGAATCGAGTTGTTGTGCAGTGCAGAGGTGCATGTGTGAAGTGTAGGCACACAGGACCCAGAGGGGAGAAAGGTGTGTGCACGTGTGTAGGCACCTAAAGGGGAGGAAAGGCGTGTGCATGTGTGAAGTGTAGGCACACAGGACCTAGCGGGGAGGAGAGGTGTGTGCATGTGTGCACGTGTGTAGGCACCTAGAGGGGAGAACAGTGTGTGCATGTGTGAAGTGTAGGCACACAAGGCCTAGCGGGGAGGAAAGGCGTATGCATGTGTGAAGTGTAGGCACACAAGACCTAGCGGGGAGGAGAGGTATATGCATGTGTGAAGTGTAGGCACCTAGAGGGGAGAACAGTGTGTGCATGTGTGAAGTGTAGGCACACAAAACCTAGCGAGGAGGAAAGGTGTGTGCATGTGTGGAGTTTAGGCACACAGGACCTAGCGGGGAGGAAAGGTGGCCTGCGGGGAGCAATACAAAAGATGTGAGTGCATTCATACAGGAGATGTGAGAATGCAGCAGTACAGGAGATGCGAATGCAGGAGTACAGAGATGCAAGATGCAAGTATGCAGCAGTACAGGAGATGCAAATACACAAAGGTAGCTGTTTGGGTGTGACTCATCATACTGTGAGGTGCAGCTCAATGTGTGGGGCCTGCTGCTTGCAAGAGCACTAGTGTCTGGATCATCACCACCATGGACCTGAAAGGACCTTTGCGTGGCTTGAAGCGGAAAACATGCGCTAGCAAGGCTTGGTGCGGAGAGGGGGGTTGCAGGGGAGATTGCAGGAGCGTGTGACCAGACTTGTGCGATATATGTATGTGTGCGTGTGTATGCGTATGTGTGAGTGTAGTGTATAAACATATGTATGCATGCACAATATAACAGTCATAACTGTCAGACGAATCCATGCGTGAGGAGGGGGGAGGGCAGGGCACGTCAGAGACAATGACGAGAATCCTGACGGGAGGAGGACATGAAAGTAAAAAGACGCCAATACCTGCCAGGAAATTGGCTAACATTTTTTGCACAAAAATATCATTTGTATATACCCGGTCAAATATAGTGTGCAGTGTATTTATGTGGTAAGCATATACGGACCTCCGACCCTGCATTTTGCCACACATGACCCTACCTTTTATGATCATCACAGTAATATGATGGAGCACACATTCGCACACACACATACACATACACCCACACACACATACACTCACACGATTCCATACTACCGACTCTCGCACCTGCCATGCATGGTGTAAAAGCGGTCAGCAGCGCGCAGCAGGACGTAAAGGGCAGAGGTGCCCGACTCTCCCTCCGATCCTAGGGCGTTGCTGAGCGTACTCTTCCGGCACGTGTCTTTTGAGTACTCTTCTCTTAGAGGGTGGTACCTAGAGAGAGAAAAGAGGGGGATTGGTACAGTCAATTATTGTGTGTTTTGAGTACTTTAAGGGGGCAGTGCCAAAGGAGAGAAAAGAGAGGGACTGGGATGGTTCAATTCTCGTGTGTAAATTGAGGGAGGTCTTTTCGGTTTGAACGACGTTCTATGTTTGCTCTTCAAGGCAGCATTAGGTCTCACTGCAATACTTATTTGACGTGGCGCAGCTCACGCGGTGTTGCTTGCTGCATTCGCTAGCAGCTTGGACGAAACACACTCTCGTACAGGAGAGCAAGGTCACGTGAGAGGGTCAGCGCTCTCCAATGTCTCCTCATAAATACTTAAAAGTTGGCCAGAACCATTTTGTTTAAGGTGAATACGGTGTACGCACAGCGATATTTAACAAAAAAACCATTATTCATATGGTCATATACATACATAAATACGTTTCTGGCCAACCCTAAAAATGTTCACGTTCAACGTGCAATGTTGTAGCAGCTACACACTGCAGCAAGAGCAGAATCCAGCAGGCAGCATTGCCCATTGTGATGGCCCGGAATGATGGGCTTAGGGTTCTATGAAGGGGTGACGACTGTATGGCTATAAATAAGGGCTCCGCCAAGAAGCGTAAAAAAAATGTTCCTGACAGTCATGTGTAAATTTTGGGCCTCCGGCCCAAGATGACCACCCACTCCCCTAACCCCCCTTCCTGACCCCCCACAGAAACGAAGAGGGTGTCAATCTGCTCAGGAATTTAAACAGCTATATGCCTGCACAGTTTTTATGTCAATTTATTTAATGCCTGAAAAATTATAGGGCAAAACTGCTATGCACACGCTCTTGCACTGACCACCTGTTTAGTGCACAAATCCAGCCAAAATCTTTGCCAAAGCACTCTCTTACTTCAATCGTGCAACTTATGTATAATGCAACTTATGTATAATGCAAGTGAGCTGCAAGTTTGGAATGAATTGCTGTTAATTTGCCTAAACAAACCCCCGCGGCCTACTTTGGGGCATTCCATGCATTTCTGTGACCAGGGTTAAAAACCCACACAGAAGTGCTGTCTTGAATGGTTGTTGCTTCAACGGTTTTCAACATTATGCTCCAAGATGCTTGGATGAACGACTGAGGCTGGCTCTACCAGCACAAAAAGTTCTTGTATATCAAAACATTTCTTCTTTGCGTCATGCCGAGACTTTGTGTGTGTGTGTGTGTGTACGTGTGTGTATGTGTGTGTGTGTGTTCTGGCAAGACCGCAAACCTTGGCCTTCGACATTCTGGCTCCGTCTCCCTCGTGATCATACATTGGCACGCTCGCCCTCAGCAAACAACAGGCCGGCCCCACAGTCTACGCACAGCCACGTTAGTCCCAACAACAACGACATGCAAGAGCCCCCTCCCACCTGGTCACCCGCAGGCTGCGTGCATTTTTGCAGTAGAACCGCACAACGTCCCTCCCGATTCCTGCCCCCTCTCTACCCAGGCCCTTCAGGATGTTGAACAGGTGGGCCTGCACGGCGGTGACGTCCTGATCTGCACGCTCCCGGTACAGGTGTTGCAGCCGTAGGTACAGCCTGCAGAAGGAAGGGACAGCACGCACACAGCAAGAGAGCCAAGGTGAACGGGCACGCGTTGCAGGAACATCAATGTGTTTTGCAATATGTACAACATGGTGCTTTTTCAATTGTACTGGCACCCGGAATGTGCAGCAGAGCAGAGCAGGGGCATGCATGCAACCTCACTTGACTTTTACTGGCTGGGTGGGATACTGCAACGTAACAAGCGAGGCCGTTCTGTAGATAGCCTGATGCAATCAATGTGTATAGGTGCTGCAGCCGCAAGAACATTGCGCTTCAAGTGAGCAAATGAGGTGGCGCCCACATAGGCACAGAGTTTGTCGCTTCATAACTCATAACCCTCGCGCCTTGCTGGCTTAGTTGGGGTGCCAGCAAGGCAGCAAGACAGGGGGACTTTCTTGTCTGCACTGCTTTCCGGCAGACGTTGGTGAGGTGGGACACAGGATGAACCTGTTCTTGATCTTGAAACTGGCAAGGAGCGGAAAGAAGGCCCAGGAGGAGCACCATTGTCAAAGGAACAGAGCAACAGCGTCAGAGCTGCTCAAGCCACACAGCGCAGGCTCAGCAATGCCAGTAGCATTGTACATGAATAGTCTTCTTGGGTCTGAAGTGCTTACAGTTTTAGAGTTAATTCATGCATGTCAACTCTGATCGTATCTTGCTGTCCACGGTGTCCGTGGCCTCCTCTCACCAATACTCCTATTTGCAGAATAGGAGAGCAGAAACAGGCATTTCTTCTGATGACACACACACACACACACACACACACACACACACACACACGTATACACGTACACACAGAGCCCGCGTGGTGTAAGGGGGAGGCGGCTGCCAACCGCTAACGTATTCACACCACAGGAAACTCCCTCCCCCTTGTGTGTACAGATGGGTGCACTTACTCTGTTGTGGAGTGCATGTCTGGAATGGAGCCATCTAGGGGGAGATGGGTGCCTTGGCCCTCGTTATTCTGAAAAGGTCAACCAAAACCAAAGAGGGAGGAAGCTGGGCATTAGTGAGCTGCTTCTTACAGGGAGGGCAGTGTTTAGGTTTGAGGTCTGTTGACCTGCAACAAGAACCGCAGAAAGGATGCAGTGCCTAATGACCGGTAGTATAGTTGCAGAAATGACAGTGGGGAGCACAAGTAGTGTGACATAGTGGCTGCGCAGGAAGCAGTGCAGAATTGAGGGCTTAGGATGATCTCTCCAAAGAAGTAAAAAAAACACATTTATCTCTGGTTTGATTGAGCATTGCACGGGAGATCAGTTTAGAGAAGGAGAGAGGGGCAAGGTATGTGTGCATGTAAAAATGAGGACTCCATTGACAACACAACAATGTGGGAATGAAAGAAAAACGTTGCGACGCCTGCACCTCCTGTAGAGCGTGTGAGGGTGGATGGGACATGGCATGGAATAGCATAAACAAGCAGTCAGGTTTAAAATTTTATCAAGTGAGTCAGACTGAGTGGTATGTACCAAAAATCTAATGAGTGCAGTGCATACTAAATACCAGCATTACGCAGCAGAGTGGTTTGCGTGGCATCAACAGCGGCACCACACGTAACCAAAAAGCATGTATGAACACAGTGCATGTTGATTAGCAGCGTTACGCAGCAGAGTGGTTTGTGTGGCATCAACAACGGCACCACACGTAACCAAAAAGCATGTATGAACACAGTGCATACTAATTACCAGCGTTACGCAGCAGAGTGGTTTGTGTGGCATCAACAGAGGGCACTAATTGTTATGCCATGACAGCTGGACATACCACAAAGGCCTTCAAGGCTGCCACCATGACCCAGAAGGTACTGCTGTGGGTCCCTAGCTCAGACTGAGCTGCTTCATCATTCAAAACGGCACTAACTTCCGAGGCTGTCATGTGTGTGCGCGTGTGCGTGCGTGTGAGTGTGAGTGCGTGTGTATGCGTGCGTGCGTGAGTGTGTGTGTGTGTAAGTGTGTGAGAGTGTGGGTGTTTGTGTGCTTTTGTGCTTTTGTGTGTATGTGGTTGTATGCGTGTTCTAGTTATTATGTCGGGGGAGTGCGAATGAAAGTGTGCTGCAAATAAGCACTCCAATGAGAGGAAGGTACCAGCCTGCTTGCTTCTTTGTAAAATTTACAAGATTTTGTAGGCACATGCAGGCAGGCTTAAGGCTTTCAAGGTATTTGTAAGACTGCTGTGATTTAAGAGTGTGCGTTTGTGTGCACATGCGTGCGCACCTGTGGGAACACGTGCACAAGCGCGCGGTCTGCTGTGTGTGAAAACACGTGCAAAAATGCGCTGTCTGCTTCACTGTTGAGAGGACGTTGTTGCTGGTTTCGCATGTGCACACCCTTGTGGCCTCATGATGAGTTAAGGTACGTAATTTTTTTGACATAGGGTGTGGACTGAAACAGACGGGCACACTTTTTTTGGGTGCAGGTGTTTGTCATTAAAAATGCAATCCCGCCACCAAAAGTCTCGTTATTGTGCCAGATTGTCAGTGTCTTTCTCTTTTGACATCACTCATATTGCTATAACTAAAAAAGAGGGAACCTGAGCTTAGAGCTTGTTTGCAGCACAGCCACTTGTGGCCCTGGCTGCAAGCTTTGGAGCTGACTGAATGGGTGAGCTGCTGCATGATTGACCGTCAAGTAATAGTGAATACACATAATAAGAGTTGGCTAGAACCACATATGTGGTGTTTGTACGGTACTTCTAGCAGGGAAATGTCTGTATATACAGTATTATACGGTGTATTAATACAGTTGTGGCCAACCCAACAGTTTACCCATCAAACACTTACGGATTGCGTACGGGGTCCAAGCATGGAACGCTGCCTTAGCTGCCTCCTCAAAGTTCTCCTCCTGAGTGCAGCCAAAGCGCATTCACGTACAATGCATGAAAATTAGTTGAAGCTTATTTGAAGAGTGTCTGAAGAGTGTTTGAAGGGTATTTGAAGAGTATTTGAAGAGTATTCGAAGAGTATTTAAAGAGTGTTTGAAGAGTATTTGAGAATGTTTGAACAGAATGTTAGGCCCCAAGTATTGGTGCAAAGGAATAAGGGTAAAGGAATGAGAGAAAGGCACATAATAACATTCATATCTTTGGGTGCATGTTTGAGTGCAAATGTATGCAAATGTGTGCACGCGCGCACACACACACACGCACACACACATACACACACACGCACACACCCACACCCACACCCACACACACGCAAACACCCACACACGCACACACGCGCACACACACACACGCAAACACACACACACACAGTAGAAAAGCGTGCTCTGGCTTGCCCTTGTTGTACCCCATTTACTTTGTCACAAAGCCACACGACATTTCCCTGACACAACACAAGTATGTGGTGATTAAAGGCTCACTATCATACATCATGGAAGGTACATTGTGCCTGCACAAGGAGCCTTGACTTGTATAATGCAGTGACGTATGCTGTCTGTGTTGCCCACTGCCTTGGTAAGGTATAGGATCTTTGCATGTGGTAAGCTCAAGGTCCTCAGCAATACATGCGCACGTCTGCAGGACTCATGACCTCCTCGCTGTGAATGGGCTTGCTGCACGCTACCAGCTTGTGTCCTCAATGTTTGAACCCTTGATCGTCTTGACACAAAAATAATAGCACCCCCGAACCTGGATGGGCACGCCGTCTGCTTTCAGCTTCATGTTCTTGATGGCATCCTTGAACTCAGAGTGCTCCTTTGAGGTGCGGGGCAGAGCTCCTCCGTGGCTGGCCTTCCAATTCTCAGCAGTTCGTATTAAAATCACCACTGCATAGCAAATTGTCTGTGGGGTTACTAAACCAGAAGGATCAATTCCAGGAAACATTGTCATGAACAACCTTTTCAGCCTGCCTTGGAAAAGCTTTGGGACACCTGTTTACGTCAACATTGCCAGGACTGGCGCCAAAATCACATCAACATTACCATGACTAGCACCAAAAATGAGACATCACAGATGATGTGCCTAGTAATGGTGGATGTGTGTGTTGTGCATTCCTTTGATGAAAGCACAGTTACAAGGTGTGTTCTACTTGCTGCGTGGTACTACACACTCGGTGAGTTATAAACAGAGGAGGGTGTGTGCTTTAAAATTCTTAAGTACCGTCCATCCGACGATCCCATACAGACACGCAACGCAGACACCACGCAGACAGCCTTTTTAAATATGTATACACGCAGACACCACCGCAGACATGCAGACAGCCTTCTCTAAATACAACTCACAATGCAACTCACAATACAACTCACATACACCATCCATGCGCCCTAAGGTGAAGCACAAACACGCAGATGCAGCTCCTCCCTCTTACTATTCCAGGCTTTTGTTAGTTCAGTGGCTCTGGGGCAGACTCACCGTATGGGATGTGGTGGTGGGTGACGTCATCCATGTGCTCTAGATTGAAGGACATTGCAAAATTTCTCAGCTCCGGCCACGGCTGGTGCACCCTGCACAGGATTCAATCACAGTCTGAAGACGCCTGTGACGTAGACTCAAATGTAATGACCATGCCCTATTTCAAGCATTACGTCTGGTGCAACCTGCCCATGGAGCCTGATTTTGCTGTAGCTGCTTGGCTTCAATTGGCCAATGACGACCATTTAAATGAATAAATTGCATAAAAAGGAAAATGATTTGATACATTGCTAATGATGCCTTGACGTAGCCCTAGGTGTTGAAAACTAGCTCAAGTTTGAAACATAAAACCCTTTCTATTGGGGAGGGAAGGGAGGGAGGGAGGAGAAGGGGGTGACCCCAAATTGTCCAACATCATGTACGATTAAGTGTGTCATTCAAATATGCATGTACAATAACTTTACATACATCTGGCCAACCCTACTTATGAGCTAAGAAGTGCTCTAGGGGGTGAGAGGCTCTTAAGCAATAGACACAAGGGACGCATCTGCCAAAGTTCTGATTGGAAATCCTGCGCGCACTTTCTCGTACAGACCACACATGCACACACAAATGTATGTATACGCACACTCACATGCACACACACACACCACACACACACAAAACACACACCTGAGGTCATCCACCATGCTGTCCTGCTTGGACTCTACCACACAGTGCTCTGGTACACTGGGCTGCGGCAAAAGGCGTGATGCAGAAGTGTACTTGTTGTTTTATGTGTGTGTTTCTGTAGCCATTGCGCAACAATGACGTACAGCACGGTGTGCTTTTGTTGCCCATCATGCGTATCGGTGCAGGGCATTAAATGGTGACCATGGAAGGTACATGTAAGTCATATTGTAGCTTAGGACGTGACTTCTATGTATGCGCGTGACTGACAGCAACCATAACAAACATCGCTTGTTCTTTTTTCATCCCAAAACTGAATTGTCATTCCAAAACCAGGAGGCAAAAATAATTTCTGACAGACACATGTAAATTTTGGGCCTCCGGCCCAAATTGCCCCCCCCCCCAACCCCCCTTCCTGACCCCTCACACTTATAAAAAGGGCGCCAATCTACTCAGAATTGAAGCAGCTATCTGCCTGCACAGATTCCATGTAAATTAATTAATGCCTGAAGAGTTATAGAAAACTGCTATGCACACGCTCTTACACTGACCATCTGTTTAGTGCACAAATCCAGCCAAAACCTTTGCCAAAGCACTTTTAAACTTCATTCGTGCAACTTATGTATAGTGCAATTCGTGACCTGCAAGTTCGGAATCAATTGCTGGTAATTTGCCTGAACTAACCCCCGCGGCCTACTTGGGGGCATTCCATGCATTTTTGTGACCAGGCACCCAGACCCCCCAGTTTAATCAAATCACCCAACAAGGGTGCCAAACGACTGAGCTTGAGCTGAAGATTCCAAAAATGTATGCATTATTTGCTGGATTGGCCCAAAACCTTTTTAGAGCCCCCCCCCAAAATTTCCGAGCCCCTTAAATGACCACTTACCAACCGACCCCTCAGAATGGACTAATTTATTTAGTTTTGGGCCAGTTGATAGCTCTTGACGTCAGGATTCTGAACATGTAATTTATGTTTCATTTGACACGTGACGTCAAAAAGTTATGATCCTTGACGCCTTCTGCCAAAACCGGCACTTTCTCACACAGGGACATTGAGTCATGCCATGATGAGGAAGCCGTGTACCTAACACACAACTTACGCTGAACAACCATTCAGCATAGGTATACACTAGCATTAGGTTATACAGGTGCACGCACGTGCACGAGCATGTACACACGCAATGCACATTGCGCATGTCAACACTCTCACACACACACAAACGCTAAACTCACTCGCACTAGCCCCATCAGCCCATACGACCGAGCGACTACGAGTGTGTTCTTGTGCTCCCGGCAGATCTCATCCAACTTCACAAGCTCCTCTTCACGCATCTGTGTGAAAGTGTGCAGCCATGTGCATGTGCATTGTGCATGTGCAAGGTCTGTGTGAGTGTTTGTGTGTGTGTGTACGTCCGTGTGTGTGATTGTGTGTGAACGTCTGTGTGCACATCTGTGTGTGTATGTGTTTGCACACGTCTCTGTGTGTGTGTGTGCGCGAACAATGGAAACAAAAACATCCATCCAAATAAAGCACATAGCAAACATCGATACAAAGATTTATGTTATAGGAAATAGGAAGGTGCGGTGGAAATGTAAAGGATGAAGTGAAGCTCTTAGAAGGAGCCACCTTGTTGTGCACGTGCAGCTATCGTGAGGCAGGGCTTCACGTGCACGTGAAGATGGCTCTTTCTGCAGGAAAACAATTAAGACCGCAACAAGAGAGCTCATTCTACAGTACAATTGTTAAAGAAGCGCGGCAAAATCCCTGTACGTACTTGTGTTGCCACGATGACGGTGAATTGGCTGAAGAAACTAGGGTTGTTGCTGATCAAGGTTTCCGGTGACTCCTCAATGTAGGAGCCTAACACGGATTCGTTCAGCTCCTGCAGCATCTCAGTCACGACCTGCAAGCGGCAATACAAACAAAGCGTTGGAAGTTGCCACGCAAGAAAGTTCTTGCAGCATCTCCGTCACTACCTGCAAAGGGTCGTGGACAGATGGCAGGGGGACAATTGGCAGGGTCATGGACAAATGCCACAACGGGTTACAGCGCAATGAAGCAAAGCGCTACATATAAATCGAGGACTTGAACGCAGCACGTAGAGCTGGGAGAGGGGGGTTGTAATCAAATATATATTGAATCAATTAAGTTGCAGGAAAGACTCGATAATTGCAAAACGCAGGACAAGTAAGGGAGTCCTTTAATCCAGGCACAGGTTTGCCACACGCTGACACTCATACAAGATAGGTGTGACCCGTGCTGTTAGATAAACAGATAAGCAGCAGCCTGACGTGCAACAAACACTCCATAAAGGCGAAAATTTGCTGAAATTAGGATCAGGGTTATCCGCACAGAAGCAATGAATCAGCTGGCACTTTTAGGCTAGTAATACATAACGTGACCTCCTGGCATTTACACATGCGCATACACACACACGCACACGCACACACCCACACCCACATACACTAACATACACCTACCTTGGCAACGCATACACGCACACGCACACACCCACACCCACATACACTAGCATACACCTACCTTGGCACGTGGCTCGCCCAAACTGTTGGGTCCCACCATGAAGTTGTTGCCCAGGTCAACGGCTGAGCATTTGGCATCATCCACAACCGTGAAAGAAGCAATGCCTCCCAACACCAGGTTTTTGAGCGTCTGTGTAGGGATACATGTTGACTGAGACACGTGCATTGGAGTATGCATGCGCTTGTGTGCGCATGTGTGTGAGTTTATGTACGCGTGTGTGCCTGAATTTTGTGTGCATGCCTGCGTGTGTGGTGTATGCTTAAATTTTAAATATGCATGCATGTGTATACATGTGTATGTGTGTGTGTATACATGTGCATGTGTGTGTATGTGTGTGTGTGTGTGTGTGTGTGTGTGTGTGATGAACATAAAACCCCGAAAAGGCTAGAAATTTCTCAGCTTGCTGGTCAGTACGTTAGCATGTGCAACTTGCCCTTTGCTTCCAGCAAAATTGTTAGGGACCAGTCCCAGGAAGCATTCACATCTCTGAGCGTGTGCGTGTGTGTGTGTGTGTGCGTTTGCGTGTGTGTAAATGCTAGGAGTCATGTTATGTATTACTAGCCTAAAAGTGCCAGCTGATTCATTGCTTCTGTGCGGATAATGAGATGATGAGGAGCGAAAGGGTAGGAGTTCAAGTTTACAATTTGGTTGCGTGTACTTCAAACAACTCACACCTCTGTGTACTTCAAACAACTCACACCTCTGTGTACTTCAAACAACTCACACCTCTGTGCCTGTGGGAGTGCTGTTCAGAAGAGCTATTTTGCATGTTTCCAAGCGCTGCTGTCCATGGGGTCCCCAGATGCGCAGCTGTGAGCGGAAGCGATGGAGCATGTGCATGCAAAGGTCACACAGCTTGGTTGAAAGAGGTTGAAAGAGGCGTGAGGTAGCTTATTCAAGAGGGCCGGAAAATGCATGGTTCCTAGGCAGATGACTGAGTTACTTTTTCTCTGTTGAAGAGGGCTTGAAAGCTGGGCCTTCGCAGTATGTAAGAGTCACGCAGACTCACCTGGCGGTCATATCTTTTGTTCAGTGGGGCTTGTCCAGAGTGTGTTTGCCCAGAGTCCATGGAGTGCAGGAGGTCGTCTGTGCTTCCCATGTTGCTCATTTAAATCAACTTGCAACTGTTTTTTGGGGTCAGATGATTGATCATATACAAAACCTTGCAATTAATCATTCTAACTCGCAGAGATTTCGCTTAGATCTTGATTGAGCTGTGATTAAAAGGTCGCCCCTCAAGGCGATTTGTATTATTTGTAAAAAATATTAGATCAAAGCGGCTAAAGTAGGAGGACGAGCATATTTGCATGGAAAATATTGTGAGCTGAACAGACAGATGGGTGAAGCGGAGGAGGGCAGGGGCAAGAGGCAGTGCGAGAATAAAAATGCCATACTGAATACTGGTGGTCAAGCTAGTTGAGCTTCCAGGAACAACAAGTTGCCACCACTTTGAATAACAAGAACATCCATAAGACAGGCAGCGCTAGCATACAGTTACACGTAATACTCATCCACATTATATCCATCGCATGAAACCTCATGTGCATGTTTGAGACAAACTCCGGCATCATTGCAAATGCAACGCATCCAATCTTCTAATGGATCCATCCATTTCACAAGATCTAGATTCATGCACATGGCATCCCAGGGGACATGTACCCTGATGCTATAGCACAATGGATAACTGAAATACAGTATGCCATCATTAATGAAATATTATGACGCCCCATACCCAATTATCTCCAATTCAACTAACCCGGCAAACAATTTGAAACACTGCTAGAGGCAACTCCCTTGCTTTACTCCTCAACAGCAGAATACATACAAAGCTATCCCTGATGAGGGAGATCCCTCTTCAAAATCTATTGGTTTGTGAATGTAGGTAAACAAAGATTACCAATTTCTGCAAATTCACATCACTTACCCACAGCCCAGTCACCTACCTCAAGGCTTTGGTACAGGGAACATAAGCTGTAGATCTCAAACAGTCTTGACACAAAGTGTGCTTTGAAGTGCACTTGGATCACATACACTTTGAGCCTAGGCGCTTTAGTGATTCGTTTTAAAGCAATATAAGTCTGCTCGCTCTAAATAATAAATAGTTTGTTCTAAGCAAAAGCGTGCTTTTAAGACATCAAAGCGCTTTTAAAGTGGCATAAAAGCGCGCTTTAATAATTTGAAAGTCCCAAAGTGTCACCCCTAGTGCATTTTGACCACATCAAGGCGCGATTTGACTTCCACATACATAGTGCAACTTTAGAACATCAAATAAAATGCACTTCTAGTTAACGCTTGAAGACAAACTCATTCCGCTTCACTTGAAAAACTTCAGAGTTGCACAATACGTGCTACAAGCGCTCGTTGCGTAGCGCATGCTCCTTGCTACGCTACGCTACACCGTTACGCTACGGCTACAAGCTACGGAAAATGTAAACAGCGTCATATCAATCTCCGTTACTTCAAAATTGAGCATATTCAGTTCCAAACTTTAATTTAATAATAAAGCATATTTACTATTTAATGGTGAAGCAAAGGAGCGATCTTGGCTCATTCACACATGTGGCTACTATGGCAATAAGTAGCCAGAGACAATACTGCATATTTCCTACATATGACAGACCCTCGTAGCATAGCGTATTTGTAGCGTAGCATTGCGTAGCAGTAGCGCATTGTGCAACCCTGAAACACTTCATTAAGGCCTCCAAAGTGCCGCCAAAACGTCTGGCTGTGGGGGCAGTGCCCTGCTTTTCAGACGAAAAACAGGTTTATCTACTCCAACCGTCCAGATGCTGTTCTGGTTGCTCCCATCTCCGCGGAAACAGTGTCGTCACGCCCAATCGTTGGCAGCGACAAATCATGTAACAAGCAAGCAGTTAGTTGGTTGACAGTTGAGAGTTTCTGTATGTTTTGTTCAATAATCTGGTTTTGCCAGTCTTGATCTTCTGAATTTGATAGATCTGGTCATTAATTGACAATATGTGAGCAAATTTAGAGATAGGTTAGAGGGAAACCTAGAGACCCTGTACCGTGTAAGGTCGCTGATTTTGCCTATTGGTTCCCCTAGTCATATTAACGTGTAACACAATGAGACCGAGAATGTCTGATTAAACGTTCCCAGCTCCGGGAAGGGACAGCGGTGTGGCAGCCGCTCAAGATGAGTAGCCCTAGCAGAGATAGACTCACACACACGAGTATGGTGAGCAGAGCGAGAGCACACAGGCGTGGATACACAGAACTGGTAGAAGCATTAGGAACCACAACGATGCCAAACACACACCCCTGGTTCTTCCTCCTCCAAGTTGGAGGACTTTCTTGGTCCGAAGAAGGTGCAAATAATCATCAATAAGACTGTTAATTGATGTGCTGAGTCTTTACTTCGCAGTGATTTGATCCGACAACAGAAAAGCAACAGACTAGTAATGGAGGGGCTGGATTCATTGGAGTGGCAGGGGGGAAATGGGGGAGACTGGAAGCATCTTAACAGCACCACCAGCCAGCCATCAGCAGATCCATCCAAAGATCTCAACATTCTTTAACATGACATCCACCGCATCGAGGTCAAGTACAGTGAGGACACTAGATCGCAGAACAGCTGAACGCCGCGCAGGAATGCACAAATGGCAGCCTCTGCACCATCCTTGAAGGAGCCTCCATTACTCTCCACACCATCCACAACAATCTCACGCTGGAGCCTTTTATGGAGCTGGGTCTTGATTTTTAAAGAGTTAAGAAACTTGCTTCCAAGCTTTATGTTCATTCTGTCAACTACGCTGCCATACTTGTCCATACCAGACGTGCCCTTTACAGCACTATTATCAAGAACTCTCATCAGGAGACGGTTTCAGGTCAAGCCTGCAACCCTCCTGAGCCCCGTTAATCCTTTTCCTTTTCTATTGGTGGAGGAGTTTTACAGTACCCGTTACCAAAGTGGCTCCTTTTCCTTAATTAATGTGGGGAGTGATTTTTCACTGCCTGCGCTCAATTTGAAATCAAACACCCACCCACCCACACCCACACCCACACATACACATGGGTGTAGTGTGTGTATGTGTGCACTCCCATGTTTGGAAAAGTTGTATTTGGAGTTGACCGCACCAATTCTGCGCTTTCACACATCAGCTTCAGTCAGCATTTAGTGTTTTCAGGCCCAATTTGTGTCACCCTCTTCATCTTCAGCGGTCCACCTATTCATCGCAATATAATTCGAGAGTCCGAGAGAGAGGGAAGCAAGGTGACATGGAACAAGAAAAAAAATTATATAAAACATGTATGAAACTGTAGCGATGCGCGTGACACTGTAATAAAATAAAGCTCGACAGATTAATAGATCCGGTGTGCAGTCAATGAATCACAAGTGCTTACTGCAAATACAGACTCGTTAAGAGGTTTTTCAAGCCCCTCAACCCAGTTAAAATTGAGCCAGAATTCAGAATATGGTCCAGCTAAAAATTCCTACTGATCCTCTCTTCTTTTTGCCTTAGCCAGTCTCAAAACCCTGCAGGCACAAAAGGGGACCAAAATGCCTTTCATGTGGCAGCGGATAAGTAAGAAACGACCCTTCTCAGAGATTCAAAAACGAGGCCGCACATTCATTCTAGTCCAGCAATAAGATGGAGACTTTTTGCACCTTTTTCGACTTAGTTGCTGCCGTTTCCAGACCGATAGCCAGTGCTTGATCCGTTGTTGCTGCCTAGCTGTCATTGTCAGCGGGGGGCGTCTAAGGTACAGATTTGGTGCACGAGGCGGCTCTCCCTGCAAGACAGTGGTGTCTTAGGGCGTATTAAGGCAATATGCCTTTTTGAGCAAGAAGAAGTTGAAATCCTAAAACACAGATACAGGCACTAACCAAACCAGCTGCACTGCAATAAGTCGACAATTTAAGAGCTGGAGGGATTTCATAAAGCAAGGCAAGACCCTAGTACAACCTACAGGCTGGAGTATGTAGCAAGCTTCCTTACACGACACCATCAAGCAGCCTTACAGGACACCATCAAGCTTCCTTACAGGACATTATCAAGCAGCGTCCATTCCTGTACTTCCCTTGCAGCAAATACGGGTAGACCATCCTAGTACGCCTAATTGGGGTCTTGGCAACTGAAACTGAAACAATGAAGGGCAGCACGATATCTCACCTCTAGCTGCAGCTGTTTCATGCGAGCCAAGCAGCCCCGCACAAAGCGTTTTTCCACCAGCTGGATGGGATTGAGGTGCATCCACACCACAGCCCACACTAATCGCCGCAGCTCCTCTGTGCGGAGGCTGGGGAGGGCATCACAGGCAGCACGGAGCGCAGCAGTGGACCAGCGCATACTTTTAATCTGCATGATGTAATAAGTTTTGTGAGCGCTTCATGTTCGAGGTTCTTAAAGAGGGATATGTGTTTGACACAGGCGTCAGGTGGCGTTGGAAATCGCACTGCTCTTACATTGTGCAAGGAGTGCCAGCCACGAATCGGGGAGAAGTGCGCAATTTGTGAGCAGGCCTTACGCAGATTATTGTCAGCATTGGAATTTCAAGCGAATTGACGTTTGGACAAGCCTCACTAGAATGGCCGCAAGACAAAGGTGGGGCTCAGGCTATTGCGTGAGCATTACTTCAGAGCATTTTCTGTATGCAGCGCCGTGCACCAATATCAATATTTTTTATCATATACAATGGTCGTCACAGCGCACCTCTCTGCCCCCTCCTAGCCATGCCAGACCCCATAGCAGCAGCACAAGCTCTCGCGCCCCTGCCATGGTGCTAGCAAAATGCACGCGGTTGCGTTTCAATGGCAGGTGAGACATACTCTTCAGGGGCTGTGCAGCAGCGGCAGCTTCCCGTGCTGCAGCAGCAGTAGCTGCTAGGGCTCGAGACTCAGCAGTGAAGCCGAAGCTGCCTGTTTGGATCATCAAGAGATAATTAGTGTAAAGCAGTTAACACAAGATATATATAATGTATCGTTTGCCAGTCTAGGGCTCGAGACTCAGCAGTGAAGCCAAAGCTGCCCGTTTGGATCACTGGGAGAAAATAAGGTCAGCAATTAACGTGAAATAGCCCATGTGCTGTGTGCCAGTGTGGGAATAAGCGGTGAGCCCAATTGGCCGCCTGAGAATGATTTGAGACGATGACTAAGGGAACAGGCAGGATGAAGGGATGAAAAAGTAACAGATATAGTCTGTGCTGACAAAGACCAACGTGCTTGAAGGGAAAGATCAGCGTGCATTGAAAGATCAGCGTGCATGACAAGAAAAATCAGCGTGCATCAAGGTAAAACTTGCAACAAGTGCTCACACTCGCCGGAGCCATCAAAGAAACACTTGTTAAAGGCATGTACCTTATGAATGTGGAGCTGAAAATAAGAGCACCTGTACGTGCTGCAGCCTTTGCAAGCCTTTGCTTACCCGGTGAGCTCTCCTGAGACATCAGCAGCAGCTGCTCTGTGCGTGTGCACGCGTTATCCCAGATCTGTGTGTTAGGATGGTACTGGAGGAAAGCCAGGGACGAGATCACATGTGCGAGGGCCTGGGCATTGATGGAGCTTATGCGCTCATCCTGTGTGGCAATTACACGTGTGTATTGTTTTATGTTGTGTGGTGCCTGTGTTGTGTGAGTGTGGATATGTTCGTGTGTGCATGTGAGTATGTGTGTGTATGTTTGTGTGTGCAAATGTGTGAAGTTTCACAGGGCAAGCAGAGGGGGAGTGTGTCCTTCTGCTCTTCCAAGCTGGCCCTCAAAGCTGCTCTGTGAACGTAGCAACAGTAAACTCCAGCCCCACATAACTTACCACTGCAGTAGCAAGGGCAGCCCCACACGCAGGGGGACACTTTGTCTGCCCCAATTTGGCAAGCCCTCGTGCCAGGTACATCAAACTGGGTGGGTCCAGCTCATTATAGTTAGGAGCAAGGGCCAGCGCTGCGCCTGCAATGGCATCTGCTAACGAGCTGTGGACGGGCTTGCTGCCGTACAACTGCTGCAGACCCCATGTGATGCGCACAAGCTCAATGGCAGAGAGGCCAGCCTGTGTGTGTGTGTGTGTGTGTGTGTGTGTGTGTGTGTGTGTGTGTGTGTGTGTGGAGGGAGATTGGGGAGTTGTGTGTTGTGTAACAAGGGTATTGTAGAGTGTGTGTGCACAGATTGTACAGATCCCATACGAAAAGCGCAAGCTGAGAACAAGCGTGCAGTTCACCTATTGTCGTTGCGTGTGTGTTTGTGTGTGTGTCAAGAAATACTCGTTGCAACTCTGTAAATCCGTGCTGGTAATAATGATGAGAGAGAGAGAGAGAGAGAGAGAGAGAGAGAGAGAGAGAGAGAGAGATAGATGAGCGCTTGCTGTGACCAAATTATTGATTGCTGAGCATACATGAGCTCTCAGAAGGAACGTGTCGGGGAAAGGCGTTCTGGGGAATTGCTGCATTTTTGGACTGTGGCACAAATATGCGGAGCCGCACACAACGCAGTCAAAGATGTGTTTTCTTGATCACCCTATCTGTAATAATGACTGTGCTTGAGCAATCGTGATCACTTACTTGCACCACACAAATGTGCAAATTTGTTGTACAGTACAACATAAGCACTCACCTCTGGTCGCACCTCAGCCATTCTTGACAGCACCGCCTGCGTATTTGTGTACGTGTGTGTATGTGTGCATGTGTGTGTACGCATGTGGATGTGCGTATATATCCAGTTGCATACATCCTACATGTGAGCATGACATTGTACGTGCCGCGCATGGGGTGCGGGGGAATAATTGATGCAAAATCAAGAGAAGAAGAGTGAGCTTGCAAAGTACATACAACTTTAAGCTAAAAAGGCTTTGCCTGAAAAAGCTCCACGCCTACAAAGGAATAGAAATAGGGTTTGCCAGAAGATTATATAATTCTCATTTGTGGCTGGATATATGATTAATGCCTTCTCTAAGAGAGAGAGGAAGAGAGAGAGAGAGAGAGAGAGAGAGAGAGAGAGAGAGAGAGAGTCTAATGTGTACACATGCGTAAGCATGTTTGCCAACCCTGAAAACGGCTTTTCCCGACATTTACCTGCAGCGGCTGCCTGCGTTTTGCTGCAGCTGCAGTGGCGGCCATGACTACGGCTGAGGCAGTGCCTTCGTCAGACGCATCCCTTACACGAGCAGCAGAGGCACCTCCCCTACAAAAGGAATAGGTAGGTGGGAAGTTCTAGGTAGGTGGAGAGGCACTAGCAATACGGCAGCCTTTGATAGCATCGGAGGCAGTGCTGTTGTCAGATGCCTCCCTTACAAAAAAGGCAGCAGCAGCAATTCTTATGTCTAGAACCAAAAAGGACAAAATAAGTGTTTGTGACTTCAGACGACTGAGGCAGTGTAGATTGTTGAATTCCCGCAGCATAAATGTGTACCAACAGGCAGCACTTTCCTATTTCCTATATAGGAATTATGAGGACTAACAGAAAGGGTCCTGGATGAATCTGCAGTGGCGGTCATGACTTCAGCGGAATAGTGCTGTGGTCAGAAGGAAGTTAAAAGGTAGTAGGAAAGGACGGTTCACTAGTGACTGTTATGCTGCCTTACAGCATTGAAAGAAAGGCGCTGTGGTCCGACGCTATTTACAAACGCACGCACCCAAACACACACATACACACAAAAACACATACATACTCACACACATGCACACATACACACACAAAAGGCAAAAGCGTGTCAAAAACAAGAGGCAGAGGGGTTGCAGCTTGGGTGTCTCAGGATCAGGTTGTTCTGAACAGGGTAGCTTGGTAGCTTAGTAGAGACGGGTATTCGGCAGCAACGGCAGCGACACAGTTTTGTTTGGTTGTAAACACCTGCAATGCAGCCAGTGTTGTGCACTTAACGGTTGACGCCGTCAACCGTCACTTGACGGTCAGGCGTAATTTACGGTTTTGACCGTCAGAAACTAATCCTCAGGCGTAATATACGGTGTGATTTTAATTTTTGACGTGTGACGGTCGGCTTTACAGTTATTTACGGTGGGAAACCGTCAGGAATCAGTTATTTACGGTGGGAAACCGTCAAGAATTAGTTATTTACGGTGGGAAACCGTCAGCAGCTGGCCAGGCCGGGCCAGGCTCGACTGACTCAGGGCCACACGAGCCCTCTTGGCCTGATTACCAGAGGACATTTTATATTTATATCGCAAATCGCAAATCGCAAATGTTGTTCGTGGGGAAATCGGAGCTTGAGTTGGCACTCTGAGCCACTGAGTCCCTGACGCCGCACCGTTACTTACGATTTCCCACTGTTAGTATGAATTTCACCGTTAATTACAGTTATGTGACGTAGACGTCATTTAAGCACCGTAATTTACGGTGCCATTTCTGATTGACGCCGTATGTGCACAACACTGAATGCAGCAAATAGAGGCATCACCGAGTAGCGACTTTTCATGCAAGCAGCAGGTGGTCTAGCTAAAGCCCCGCCTGTGAATCCCTGCTACAGCAGCGGCAGCGGCAGCAGCGCTTGCTGCGGCTGCAGTAGCACTGTTTCGACCATTCTCGTCCACAATGCCCCACTCAAGGGCTGTGCTGTGCAGGGCCACGTGGGTGTGGAGCAGCAAGAGGCGCAAGAGCGACGTGGAGGGCTTGTACCTGTGGGAGCAGTGTGTGCATTTGTGTGTGTGATTATGTGTGTGCGTATGTGTGTATGTGCATGTGTGTTTGAAATGGTGAGTGCGTAATAGCACCATAAACCATGTTCAAATTTCATAGTGTATGTGTACGTAATGGTGTATGTGTCTGCGTGTGTGTTTGTGAGTGTGTGTAGTAGCATCATAGACCAAAACATATCCTCGTAGTATGTGTCTCACTTCCACGTCTCTAAGGTAGAAAAGCTGGGGCAGTCCATGACCATGAGAACAATGACAGGCTCTACCAATGTGCACACAACTTACCAAGTTCCGCATACTTTTTAGACATTGGACAAACACAGCACGTGCGCCACATGCAGCTTTTACCCTCATACAGCTGTTCTCTTTTCGTGCACACTAATTTCACATACGCATGGCCAAGAGCACACGCACCCTTTCTAGCACACTGCTCAGATCACACCACTCACTTGAGAACGCCCAGCGCCCACAGCACGTGTGCCACATCCACGCCTTTGAGGTGGGGGTGCTGCGAAAGCTGCGGGCTGTCAGCAGCGCTTGTACGGTACGAACGAGACACCCCTGCTGTGCTGCTCATGCTGCTGTGGGCGCCACTGCTTGCCTGTCCAGACCCTAGGCCTTCTGGAGGGTCCCTGCTGCCGATTAGGTCACTGCTGCTACTGCTGAGGCTGCTGCTGAGGCTGCTGCTACTGCTGTTTGCAGTGCTGTTGCTGCGATGAAGGTGTTCAGTGCTGTTGCCGTGAGCCTGTTGCATAAGCTGAGGAGGGGGCGGGCTGCTTGTAGGGGTAACTGTGGTGGTTCCTCTTACCCCTCCACCACTTAAGTGTGGCTGGTAAGGGTCGACAGGCGGGGAGCTGTGGCTTAAGTCAAGAGTCTTGGGTGCTAGCAGTCCCTGTGTGTGTGTGTACACGTGTGCATAGCGGTCAAACACTGCTTGCATGCCTCATGTTCTCACATCTGCTAGCAAGCGCAGAGAACTCAGTAAAGCTATTGCAGGCACCACTATTCGTATACGTTAACTTTGTGATAGCTAAGCAATGCTTGCCGTTTTTATGCGTTAATAGGGATAACTGACAACAGGTAGGAGCAGGCATCCAGCTCATACTTTTCTGCAACTATGTCCTAACAGTAAGATCAATAGGTATCAGGTGTGTGCCTGGCATGGGGCGTTATGCAAGAACACAGGCATGCACGTACACACACACTATTTTCCTTGCACACAGACATGCACGCATGCACTCATGTGTGCAATAAATTGACCAACGAATACAGCACATAACACGCATGCGAAGGCATACACACACTACACATGCACACACACACACAAGCACACGTTCCCATACACAGCAAAATACAACACATTACAATGCACCTGCAAGCATGCTGCCATCTCGCCAGAGGGGGGGCAGTGCCGCAGCTTGGCCATGCTCCACAGCATGTTGGCATAATGCTGGGGGGGATCTCTATGCTGCTGCTGCTGCTGCTGCTGCTGCTGCTGCTGCTGGCTTCCCTTGCTACTGCTGCTGCTGCTGCTGCTGCCGCTGCTGGCTGTGCTCCTGCTTGTTTGTGCAAGCTGCTGCTCATTGTCTGATACATTTCCACTGCTGCTGCTGCTGCTGCTGCTGCTGCTGCTGCTGCTGCTGCTGCTGCTCAACTCAGTGGTGCTGTGCGCGATGCGTGAGCTTTGGGTGAAGCACGTGAATAGGAGGGACAGGAAGCGCTCGCCTGCATGTGTCAAGTAGATGAAACGGATGACAGTGGACATCGAATTCTGTGATGGAGTTTAGGGTGAAGCATGCAAACACAAGGGATAGACAGCACGCAAGCTGTTGTGGGGAGGGCGTAGTGGATGGTCGTCAGCAGCATGCTGTTCAATTGAATAAAGGATTTGGGTGAAGCAAGTGAGCGGGAGGGATAGAAAGCACGTGAGCTGCTGGGGGCAGTGGTTTGACTGTCAACGGCTTCCTTCTTTTATGCTTCTTTCCTGTCGTACCACGTGAGCAGTGGCAAAAAGCACTTACTTGCAGGCCAATGAGAAGAGATGTGCTTGGATAATGAACTCCTGAGCATCGGCCATTCCGACAACTACCCCGTCAGCAACATGCTGCGCAGAGAATTTGGGTACCAGATAAGAGCATCCCAAAACGCACTTGCAAACGCAGACACACCTGGGTGGTAGTGCAGCTTAGCTAGACCCCGGGCCAAGTTGCTCAGTTCTGGAACGATTACCAGATGAGTCCATTCCAAAACGCACTTGCAAATGCAGACACACCTGGGTGGTAGTGCAGCTTAGCTAAGCCCCAGGCCAGGTTGCTCAGCTCCTGGGGCTTTGGCAGCCCACGAGCAGCAGGGCTGTTTGACAGGGAGTGCTGGGTGCGTTGAGGAGCAGTGGGAATATTGGTACTGCGGTCATCTGGGGTGGAGGTGCTTGATGAAAGCTGCTCAGCTGTGCTACTTGAGGAGGAAGAAGGACCGGGCAGGGGTGGCTGGCTCAAGGATGGTCTAGGGCTATTGCCAGCAGTGGAGGAAAAAGTGCTTGGCAGAGGCTGCTTGAGAGCCTCGTCGTTTGAAAAAGGAGGGTCAGAAGGCGATGGTGGATGCTTTGATGATGGTCTAGGGCTATTGCCAGCACTGGTGGAAAAGGCGCTTGGCAGAGGCTGCTTGAGGTGTTCGCTGCTTTCAGAGGTAGAGAGCTTTGGCTGGGGCGGCTGAGAGGACACACTGTTTGTGAATGCATTGCTTGTCGGCTTTTCTCTGGCAGGACCAATGCTGCTTAGGGCAGAAGGGTGCAGGGGGCTGCTGCTGCTGCTGCTGCTGCTGCTCGTGCTGGGAGGGTTAGGCCGGATGGCAACGACGTCCTTTTTGCTTGTCTGTGCTAAGACACTCGTCGGCCAAGTGCTGTTGCCTTGGAGTACAGAGCTGGGGTGCGTGGGTGGAGTGGCAGTGGTGGTGCCAGGGTGCGTGGAGCTGGTCCGTGATCCTTGCAATGGGGGCTGTGGGGCTGGAAAGTCAGAAGGGGTGGAGCTGGTTTGTGCAAGTGATGGGAAGGGGCGCTGGAGAGCGGTGTCGAAAAGGGTGTTGGTGGAGGTCTGCTTCTGTGATGACATGGCAGGTGATGATGCAGGATTACTACTGGAGGGAAAAGGGCTGCTGGGGAATGGGTTCAGTGTGAGGAGAAGGCTGGCATCTGGTGGGGGGAGGTCGGATGGCAGTTGAGCGCCAGCCGCACGCGCACGCGTGCGCGCACGTGCACGAGCTCGCGCCTGGGCACGCCTACGCGCGCGTGCAATGTTTTTTGCTGCGTGCACAGGTTGGGAGCATGGGGTAGAATTTGAAGAGGGGGGGAATGAGGGAGACGGAAGGCTGTCTGGGTTACATGGACTGACGAGGTTTGGCGCTTGGTCAACACCGCAGCCAGGCGATGTCGCGTGGGAGGAGCTTTCTGCCGATGCAACGTCGTCAGTGCTGGCGTCCGCTGACAATGAGAGGGATCTGTTATCGTTGCTGTCTGTTGGTTGATGAGGGTCGTCAGCTATGGGTGGGGGTGGGGGTGAGTGGAAGGTAAGCCTGACAGGATGGGTGTGCTGGCTACTGCTGCTGCTGCTATTGCTGCTGCTGGTGAAGGAGGGCTCATTGCGGGGTGTTTCACTTTGGACAAGGGTGCCGCTTATGTTAGCAGCCATGCTGTTGCTCCTGTTGCTCCTGTTGCTGCTGCTGCTGCCACTGTTGTCGGTGACAGTATCAGGAGCGGCGGGTATGGCAGAGCCCGCGAGTATGCTGATCAGGGCTTGTTTTTGAAGCTGGGACCCCTGGAAGATAAGGACAAGTGTATTTAGCAGAGGGAGAATGGAACGAGTGTACTGGACAGGGACACACGTGTGCAAGAACGGAGAAAAGGGTGGTGGTGACAATGAGTATGTTCAACTTAAGGATGAGGGTAAGATACGGGTACAATGAGGGTGGGCGAGGACGAGCAGCAGGCAGAGAGCAGAGCATGTCCCTCATGTTGCTGAACACTCATGCAGCAGGAAGATGATAGTATGTTGCCCAAAGCGCGTAAGGCTTACGGGACCGAGTGCAGGGAGCTACGGTGTGTGTCCTTTTCCTGTGACCCACAGAGCATCAAAAATCAAAAGGCATGGAATCCACAACAGATGCCCTGTAAATACCAGATTGACTCAGGCACACACATGCGTGCCAGATTGACTCGGGAGAAGGCTTGAAATTCATTAAAAGCCACCGATGTCTATATTTTCAGGCCGTCAAGTTACTAGACATCAGTGGCTTTCAGTCATTTCCACTGCCGCCCCCTCATTTCCTCGTCTCACATCACCGACCTGCAGCAGTAGCTGGTTGGTGTGCTGCACCAGAGCATGCAGGACCCCTGCTTCAGGGGCTGCCTCCACACAGGCCAAAGCCCAAATGATGTTGGACATATCCTGAAGGTGTGTCAGTATGTCATGGGAAGTAGACGCGTGGAAATTGGTGAAGGAACTGGCAGAGGAGTGGTGCGCACATTGCAAATGATTTGTAGCCAGAGGTAGGACTGCACACTCAATGTGGAAAGGGTCACGCTTTTACTGGAGGGAAATAGACCGTCCTGATCGTTCTTATTGCAACGTGTCTTGAGCCAAACCGTGCAAGCTCAAATGAAACTAGTATATTTAAATACAAACACGAGCTAACTAGGTACAAGGTAATTGAGAGCACCTCACTAACAGCCACAACAAGTAGGGTTCAAGACTAGTAGGTAAAGTTGGCTAGAACTGTATATAAACACCGTATGTGACCTTGTATTTGATGAAATCCCTACCAAAAATACCGTACATACACCGGATATATACGGCTCTGGCCAACCCTTGGTATACTATTCAACACAAATATTCACAGTATTGACGGCATCAACAGTATTTACGGTTCGAAAGTAACGGCGTCGAAAAAAGAATGATATCATGATTTATGGTTCTGACCCATCCAATCAACACATTGCACGAGTCAAACCAACAGCTTAGCAGGCAAGTCAGGATCCTGCGGGACTCACCTGCACCTTGCAGCCTGCCAGAATCTCTGGCTGTGCACACGCACGTGCGATCTGCACCATGAGCAAGGGGGCACCTACAGGTAAGGCCGGGGTTTTGGAAACACAAGAGGGTGGGAAGTCAGTCAGGGGTCAACCATGCGTATTGTGAATTGTGAATCCCCCCTAAGCCAGCAGCTTTCATTGCCACTGCTTGTGCTGGTGGGAATACACTTTGTGGTACTGGATGATCTTGTCAATTTTTTCATATTTGGTAAATTTTTTGGGGCACGGTTTGAGAAAGCATTGTGCTCAATTTGCCCAAATTTGTTCAAATTTGTGTGTACAAGTAGATGAACAGATTCATGTAAGAAATCTGATGGTCTTGCTCTCCCTGTTAGATGCCCCCCTGTGTTAAAGAGCAGCCCCCTTGTAAACGCCCAAGCCCTAAAATTGACTCCCAACTCGTGCACATATCTCACACCTTGCACTTTTTGCGTTCTTAATATTGTGAATATCGCTTATATGACCGTACCTGTAGGAAATTGGGGTCGGACAGAGCCTGATGCTGCGAGACCCCATGCAGACATGGCCAGGTCCTGAAGCAGTGAGGACCCAAGTAAATACTTGTTTGTGTATGTTTGTGTGCATGTGTGTGTTTGTTTGTGTGCGTGTGTGTGCGTGTGTGTGTGTGTGTGTGTGTGTGTGTGTGTTTAAAAGTACGAGAGTAAGAAGAAGCAGCAGAAGTGGGTAGGTTGGCTGGGAAGATAAGGCTTTATCACAAGGAAAGAAGAATCTCCATAGCAGTCCCTGCCATGAAAGCTTAGGAAAAGAAAGACTGTAGCGGTGCAGAGGAACAGGGTTGACTGCAGAAAAGAAATGTTGTATGGCTGCACCAAGGCAGCTTGCAGCTTGTTGCCTGGTAATCAACAACAAACACGGATCGATTCAAGACCAAACAGCCAGCAAGCCCTTGCAACACCGCGCAGCGAGGGAGCCTCCTACAATACAATCATATGGTGGGTTATCACACATTTGCACATATATCTCCAGCCTTGCACCTCTCCACACTTTACCTGAGGCGAGTATGCATCCAGCTTGCGTGCAGTGCAGCCGCACCACTCAGTGATCCATGCCGGCCCAGGTGTGTACTTTAACCTGTGTATGGCATGAGGATGTGTGAAGAGCCAACAAATGAGTATGGGGACGTGCGCGCACTCGTCTATTTATGTTTGCATGCGGGTGCATGCATGCTCGTGTGCTTCTGCACATATGTTTGGTTGCCGTTAAGTAGTAGATAAGCATTCGCTTCTCCAAAGCTTGGATGGCGCAAGGAGACAGTGGATAAGGAAAGCCTACGTAGGCTGCACATGCTGCTGATGGAACGTGCTCATTGGTTGCAGTGTGATTGTCTTGTGCAGCCACACGTATGTCCTGGCAATGTCCTGGTGTGTGAGAGTCACCCAAAGGGTTTTTGAGTCACTTTTTGATCCAATCCCTCACCTTCCCAGTGCCCACATGGTGTTGGACAGCTGACGAGGCCCAAAAGTGAGCAGCTGCATGCCCACATGCGGCACCAGCTGCGCTAGGAAGGGTCGCAGCTCCAGCTTGTTTACACCAGCATCTCCTCCTTTTCCTCCTTTGGATAGCGGATGGTGGGAGCCCCCCTGCAGCATGGCGGTGCTACCTAGCCCACTGTGAATCGTCCTGCTGCTGCTGCTGCTGCTGTGACTGTTGTTCTTGCCCACCAGCTGGGCCAGGCGCACCATGAGGGCGGACAGGTGGATGTGGTTCATGCAGGAGCGTTGCTGCAGGAACAGTTCCTGCAGCTGTTGCCAGCTGGTGCAGCGGCGCAGCTGGGTGGTGAGGGACTGCATAAGCATCATTATTCATTTCTTAGTCAACTCTTTGGCGTAGTTTTGTCTTTGTTGTTGTTTTCCAACGTGCATAACAGTGCTCTCTACTATGCAGTCTGCTATGCCCCCCCATTCACACCTGCATGTCGTGTAAACGGCGGAGACGCTGCTGCTTCAGGGCTGAGGTTGTGCGGCCTGGCACAGCAGAGGGGGGTGACTCATTAATTTAGATGAACGAGGTTGTCTACGCAAGCACGCAGTGCAAGCACGCACGCATGCAGATACGGCAAGCAATGTTGCAGTTGTAATGCTTAGCAATACATACACACATTCACACACACACGCAATAACACATACCTACACACACGAACACACACATACGCACACACGCACATACACACACGCGCGCACACACACACACACACACACACACACACACAGACACGCATGCACGCACGCACGCACGCACGCACACACACACCTGGTTGCTGTGTTTGTGGATCTGCCTGGCTTGCCAGGAAGGTCTGCCTGCTCGCTCGTAGCTGCTGCTGCTGGCGCTGCTTGGCGCGCTCCTCTGTTTCGCTTGCTTCTGGATTGTGTTCTGTGTGCTGTGGACTGCTGCTCCAACACATTGTGCTGTGCACATTGCGGAGGCGCATAGAGGATGTGTCATACCAGGCTGCGGCATGATCGTTGTGGAGGTTGCAGAAAGCGAGATTTCCCCTGTGGAGCGCTTGCATTCCCTGCTGATTTTTGTGGTGTAGTTTTAGGGAACACTGCTAGCATTGGCTAGGCTTCTGGCACACAACCTTTTTCAGGACTACAAGGACTACTTTCTTTTGTTGCATGATTGCCAAGTTCACACATCATCGAGGTACCTCATAAAGTATTCAACATTCACGTTTGATAGTAAATGCTGCATCAAGCTTCTATCGCAGGAAGATTGGCACTCATTCCTAGATTGCCACATCGCGTAATGACGAAGCACGTATTAAAATTCCTTCATTATTCGGGATGAATGGTTTGCTGGATCGGAGTCAAATTCCCATTCAACTCAAACATACACGGCAAAGGGCGTGATTGATGGCCCACTCACAACACGAAAATGTGGCGTAGATAAAGCCAATCCTCTAAATCCCCATCTTTGCCATGATGAGGAAAACAAAACGCCCGGCTAGGATGAGTCAACTGGCCCCTCCGCTATTTCCTTTGGAAAGCCACCGTCTATATCCTGCTGCGCATCCCTGTTACTTGCTCTATACCTCTTGGGGCGCACTATCTGTGGTTTCCTTTTGCGCTGCGACACAGAAAGCTGGAGCGCCGCCTCCCAGCTACCTTCTTGCCAAAGTGTGCACAGGGCAATTGCCACGTCACTGACATTCAGAACAGGGCTGCTACCGCAACTGGGATCCATTCCAAGGAACGCCATATGTTCTGCTATTGGCAGGCGCCGGGCCTGAATGCCATGCTCCTCCTGCATACAAACGGAAAGATACGAGATCTGTGTTCCTGTAGATTCGCTCTTTAAGGGATTAAACGTCACTCGCAATCTCGCAATACCTAACCCAGGTGTTTGCTTTCAGGCGCGAGCCACGAAAATCAAGGAGTTGCAATTTTCAGGAAGCATCAATAAGATCTGCTCCAGGGAAGAAACACTTTTTGCTCGTACAGCTTGTAATTTTTGGCTTTTAGCATTTACACAAGTAGCCTGGACTCCTTTGCATACTGTATTATGGTATCGTGGGGTATGAAGCACTGTACATTTCTAACAGAAGTCATCACGTCGTTTCAGTCAATAGCAGTTTGCAACCACATAAACAGATATGCAGTTATGGCATAGCGACGTACCGCGTATGTGGAGGTGACGCCCTTTCTGACAGTCCTATCCACTATGCCACCAATCACGTAAGTCTTTGTGGGATCAAACTCCATCATTGGCTCAGGGGCATCTACCGCGGGGGTGTGCAACGCAGAATTGGAACATTAGATCAAGTTTGAGCAGTAGTGTGGAATGAGGATCAGCGAAGGAGGCAAACTAATCAACTGAAGCCATTAAAAGCCAGGCCACGACAGCTGACAGTGTAAACTCACCCGGTGAGAGCATGATGATTTGTGTAGGGTCAAAAACTTCAAGTAACGTTTCGGTGTGCAGAATCACTGGCCAGTTTTGAGCTCCTACGCGGGGAAGAGAGGGAACAGGCACAGTTGCAAACAACATTTACAATCCAATGCATTGATAACTGAGGAGTAGTGGGCGTGACTGCTTCTGCACACGTCTCATCTAATGGATCACCCTTTCAACTTTGACGCGGGTAACATTAAGTCCTTGTTCAATGCTTGCCATTTGGATTGTATAATCGTTGTATCTAGTATCATGTCAGATGTGTTACCACATCACCTGTGTTTTCCCTTTCCAGTGGTAGGAACATAAAGAAACTACACAAAAGACGTGGTTACTCCTTCTGACGGTATTATTTTTTTTCGCAAAATCAGTTGCTACAGCGCACCAAAGGTCGGTTTTGTGCAGCCTGACAACAATAAAATTGTGACACGTGTTTCATGCTCCTTCTATTCCGCGTGATGGACCTCGTTGAAGCATAATGAGCAAAGAGTTCTCAGTATAAGCGATGGTGGGTTTGCCTGGGCTGATCTGCAACAGGAGGGCTTACGCTTTTTAAACCACACCTTTACTCTCCGGGTTGTAAAAGCTAAGAATCTCTTAATGCAATTGCGTTTTCTTCCTCTCTGCGTCGCAGCCCTCATTTTCTGTTTTAACCTATCAGAGACAGCTGTTACCAGGTGAGGAGCAACTTCTCTTTCTGTCTGCGTCACAGCTCCTACATCCTGCAGCAGCCAACCAACAGCCTTTCAGCCAGAGAGACAGCGACGTCAACTCCCCTCCAATGCTGCTCAGCTCACCTATGTGTGTCCCAAAACTTGCACATTCGCCTGAAAGATAAGTAAACAAGCAAGATTATTATAAACAGCCAAAAATGAGAAAGGACATATTTTGCTCTCACTACTAGCAGTTTTCCAAGTCTCTGCAATCCCACCTGCCCAGCTTGTGCAGTGCAGCGCCAGGGGTCTGTGTGAAATCGACAAAAAATAATTTGAGCGATTGTTTTGATGCAGCCACAAGTCACGACAGGTAAGGGTTTGTTTTGAACACAACATAAAGCAGCATACAGCAAATACTGAGACGCACTTGTCAAGCCGGCGGTTGAATGCCATGGCAGCCTCCACCTGGGCAAAAGGGAAATGTTGGAGGGAATTAGAGTACATTGAGTAAAGAAGGGGATGAAGGAGCAGGGAAGGGACGAAGGAGCACGCGTGTCTACGAACATAGATCAAATATAGGTAGCAAGAACAGGTAAAAAATTGAGCGTGCATAGCACGCAAAAGGGCACGCATAACAACATAGCACAAAGCAGTAATAAAAATTTCTGACCTGCTTTGTTAAGGAGCGGCTCTCTAGACCTGGCTTGCAGTGGGTAGGCGCAAAGCTGCAATCGACTACAATGTTGGGGCCTGCGTGAGACCGGTAACAAAGGCAGCCAATTAGGAGCTTTACACATTTATAAATGTATGTCTGCAACCTTTGTGACTGGCAGCAAGGCAGGCAAGCACACACACACACACACACACCTTCGGACATGGCCTTTTTCATTTTCTCCTTGCTCCTTTGGGAACGCCCCATACGCTCAGCCCTGGGCAGCATGCAACAGGGCAGCATGCAACAGGGCAGCATGCAACAGAAATACACAGGTTTATCATGCAGTTTCTCTGGAGAGATGAGAACCAAAATATGAACGTTTACCTGAGCTGACCTTCCAAGGCCTCCGCTTCATCAGCAGGCATTTCCTTAATGATTTGCTCCAGTTCATGCCTGCGTACAACAGCAAGATAGACCTGATGTGCTTGCACACTGTCCTAGGAAAACATAATACTTACTTAGCTTTCGACTTGCGAGACAGAATAGCACTCGTCACACACGAGCTCATCACCTATACCCTGCGATCCGCTTGCGCCGGTGACTGCTCTCACGCTCTCTGACGACCTGGAAAGTTGAAGATGAAAGTGATTTAATTGAACTCATGTTCAAGAGCATTGATTGTGACACACATACACACAGACACACACCCACATGCACATACCTGTACACATACACACGCACACACACCACTCATACTCACACACATACACATACGCGCACAGACACACATAAACACACACACGCGTGACAGATACGTGGCTTTCGTGCGGACCTGCTCGATCTTGTTAATCACTAGCCGCGCACGGTCGTGCACATCAGCCGAGCCTGTACACCTATGAATAAACGGCCCTTCTCTGCTGCGTTTGAAAAAGTGCTCACAACATCCCCGTCTGCTCCATCCTTTGCTCAGAAGCTTGCGACTTGCACCAGACCATCTGCTGAGCATTACTCCTCTTTTAAGACATGATAAAATGCAATGGGTCTGCCTTTTCTAGTTATTTATTTATACTAGTAATTAGTCTAAGCAACTCTTTGGTACTTTGTAGGAACAACTCATGTGACCATGGCAAGCGTGCTGTGGAAGTGCTGCCTCGCTGTGTCCTGCATTGCTGTGGCACTGAGGTAATTGTAGAGTCTACTAAGTCTCCTGCAGCTCGTCAAGGGGAGCCTAGTGACCTGAACACCCGGACTTTTTGCTCACGCGCAGGCTCCTCCTCGTCCCAGCCTACAGGTCCACCGATTTTGAGGTGCACCGCAACTGGCTGGCCATCACTCATTCCCTTCCCCTGTCACAATGGTGTGTTGCCCACCACCCCCAACCAGCTTACATTGCGTTTGTTCCCTTGCCCAACTGTAGTCAACTGCTCCCACACACGCGAGCACGTGAGCAGTGCAGGCATACTTGCATGACAGTGCAGACACTTTCTTTCCTCAACAAATGGCAGGGACACTGATTCTTTATCCCCACACAAGCACGTGAACAGAACACAGATGAGTTCAATGCTTTCATGAAATGACAGGTACACTGAGGCCACCTCCCCATGGACCCTTGACTACCCGCCCTTGTTTGCATGCTTTGAGTGGGCCCTGTCCCATGTGGCGAAGCACTTCGACGCAGACATGCTGGTGAGGACACACTGCTAGGCTTGTTTGCTATTATACTGACCGGCTGACTGTAATTGTGTGAGGATTCACAAAGCGCTAGCATGCAGTACACACACAAGCACACACACAAACACACGCATGCGCACGTACACCGTTTACATGACAAGCGACTGAAGCGCACTGTTCTAGAAGGAGCAGACTATCTCTACGTGCTTGCCTAAACCTAGTCTGATGCTTGTACACCAACTCAGGTTGTGCAGAACCTGGATTACGCGAGCCCACAGACTGTGTTGTTTCAGCGCCTCAGCGTCATTGTCACTGACATTTTGGTCCTATTCAGTGCTGCTTACGCGCTTGCTAGGTGAGCAAGTGATGGACCAGCACACCACGTCTTCTAACTACTGATCCAGCTGAGCGTGGGTACATTAGTGGACAGCCATTTTTGTATGGTTGGCACTTTCATACAAGCCTCATTGCTCGTTGATGAGGAGGTCCGAAGGGAGTGAACAAATAAGGCGCACAAGCAGTACTTTGAGAGTAAATCTGAATTTCATCCTATCCACCCAGCATAAGCCACAAACTACGACCTTTCAGAACGTTATACGCACTCGAAGCCCGCTCTGCCCCTCCCTCCTCCCCTTAGCTCTGCTTTGCTTGACCTTGCTCTTAACACGCAGGTCTGCCAGCAACAGCCACAGTACCCTCCACGGTGTGGTCCTGTTTGGCCTCATTGTGTGCAACGCCGGACTGCTGTTGGTTGATCACGTCCATTTCCAGTACAACGGCCTCCTCATAGGTGCAAACCCTGCGTCCTTTTTTTGTCCTGCTGCTATACACTTGGTTGTGCGTTGTGCGTGTGAACTGAAACTCAAACTTAAACTGAAGTCAGACCTATAAATAGCCATTTGCAATGTTCTGATACATAGCTGCCTGCGTGCCTCGTCTTTGCCTGATGTTACGTTTAATGCGCATGAAGCTCACACGGGCCGGACTGCTCAGGTTTAAGAAGTGTTGCACATTATCCGTTGCCTTGCGTCTCACACAAGCTCACACCATGTACTTACCGATGTGTGCGCACCAGTGTGTTGGCCGTGCCTGCCTTGTACTTGATTGTTTGGTTGCATGTGCTGGGTGGGTTTTTGACGACAAATTCTAGATTGATTACGCCTGCAGGCTGCAGGCCCATCATAGACTGCGCACACACACACATTCATACATATACGTACACACGCACACAGACTCAAATAAACACACACATACACAGATACATACTCAAACACACACTCACACACACAAGTACACACAAACACCCCTCCCACAGGCCTGCTGCTCTGGTCCATCCACTTCATGCACCGTGGTCACGATTGGCTGGCAGGCACTCTGTTTTCTACCCTGCTGTGCATGAAGCACCTCTTCCTGTTCTGTGGCCCTGTGTTTTTTGTGCACATCTTGAGGCATTGGTGTGCTGGCGTGCACGGTGTGGGCAGCAGCAGAGGAGCTAGAGAAAGCACAACTGGTAGGTCTCTGCAAGTGCGTGCCCTTGGAGAGCGTACTGTGCCTTATTTGCTCGTGCATGCACTTTATAACTGAAACACGCGCACCCATACACACACATACACATACACACGTAAACATACACACGTTTGTGGGTTCTCAGGAAGACGCGGCTGGCTGGCTGGGGGCGCGCGTTTTGCAGCCATGGGAGGCACTGTGCTCTTCATTTTGGGGTGTGTTCTGGGGCCTTTTGTACGCATGGGCCAGGCCGCTCAGGTGTGAGTGAAAAGGCAGAGTGTATTGCCATGGTGACGGGCAGGAATAAATATTGCCTTGGGGTGTGTACTGGGGCCTTTCGTACGCATGGGCCGCTCAGGCGTGTGTGAAAAGGCAGAGTGTAATGCCATGGTGACAGGGACATATGGACAACTTAGAGGAGTTCAAAGGTGCCACTGCCAACGCACCAAATTTGTGCATACACGTAACATGTAACATGCAACATGCACACTAGCTTGTCACCCGGTAAGGAGCTCCACTTTTTCCCCTCCAAGATCATCAACAACAACAAGAATCAACTTTCAAAAAATTTCAAAACTTTGCATGCTTTTAGAACATGCCCTGCGCTGTGGTAACAAATCACATAGTGCACCTTGTAATTCTTATGAGCGTGAGGGACATGCATGTACCGCTTTCTTGCCGATCCCCTTAGGGCAAGGTACAAACATTTGAAGGGAGTCATGTTGCAACAGAACAAAGTAGGACTGTGCGTTGTGCATACAAGCCAAGGACGAGCGAGTAAGGGGAAACTTTGATGAGACTGGGTAATTGCAAGGCCGTGGTAAGGCTATCTTGCATGATTCGCAACTACATTGCCCATTTACCAAACGGGTGTTTGCGGCACACAATCAAACACGCGTTTACACACTCGCACACATGCACAAACAAACAAACAAACACACGCACATACATACACACACGAAACACACAAACGCACATGCAGCTGACTGCTCGCTTGTTCCCTTTTGGCCGAGGCCTCACGCACGCCTATTGGGCTGCCAACCTGTGGGCCTTGTATTCCGGAGCTGACAAGATCCTAGCAGCTGTAGTCCCCCCTGGATGGGCGAGGCAGCTGGACAGTGAGGCTGATGGCTTGCCGTTAGTTAACTCTGCTAGTGAGTACCAAAATAAAAGACCACGATGGGTCTTATCGTGTAGTGTAGTGTGTTTGCGTATGTGGTATGTGTGTGTGCTAATTAACCTCATCAGAAGCCAATTCCAGGTCAAGCCTGCAACTTGCCTGATCTCCATTGACTTAATTACATCTCTTTGTTAATATTTTTCCGGTGTTTGACACCAAAGCAGCCCTTTTTCTTATTTAGTGTGCTTTTCGTTGCCTGCGTAGTTCTTCTTCTTGTGCGTGTGGACTGGCAACTGTCAAACTGTGAGGGAGAAAATCACTTGGGCACTGAGAGTGTAAGGTCTACTTCTGAATTTAAAGTCGTCTGAAGTACAGGGAATCCGTGCTCTAGATAGACTTAATTGTAGGGTTAGCCAGAACCGTATATATACGCCGTATATGACCGTATATTTGATGAAATCCCGGCAAAAATTACCGTATTTACACCGTTTAGATCTGGTTCTGGCCAAACTACTTAAACGCTTTCCATGCTTCCATTTCTGCACTTTTGTCAGCGCAAAAAGGCTGCCAAGTATTGTGTTCTTTGGTTTTATGAAGTTGAAGTGAAATGCACCGTTTGTGCTATTCTTTCCTTGTTCACGACCATCCAAGCGGTGTGTTCCTTAGATCGCTGCCACGTCACTTTTGCCTCATGTTTTCTCATCTTGTGTGAAACAATCTGCATTTTAGGTTTGCCACACCTGCTTGTTTTGTGATGCAGCTTACCCACTCCTCTACCTGTGCCTTGAAATGCCCTCTCAACTCTCTTCCTCTATGCTCCCTCTGCTTCTCCTTGCTCACGACCCTCAAGATGGCACAGGCGGTTTTGCTCAGCGACTGCCTAATTGCCCCTGAAGTGCCTGCCACTTTTTTCTTTGTACTTTCCTCAATGTCCCACCACCAAGCCACTCCCCTTCTTTCATGACCGTTAAGGTGGCACAGTCGGCATTGCTCAGCTTCTGCCTCTGCACCTCCTGAACTGCCGCTGCTTTTGCTGTTCCCTTCTCGACCCCCTCCTCCAATCCCCTCTTCTGCTCCTCCTCACTCACAACCCCCCCTGTAGGCGGCACAGTTGGCATCGCGCAGCTGCATGTTCTACCCATGATTGCCCCTTGGGTGGCTGCTGCACTGGTGCTGCTAGCCCTTCTGCCTGCTGCTGCGTCACTGTGGGCACGCCCTCAGCCGCAGCGCTTTGCTGCCATGGTCGCCTACTCCTGCCTGTGTGGGTTCTGGCTGGGCTACCATGTGCACGAGAAAGCGATCCTGCCGGTGCGTTGTGTGTGTATGTGTGTGTGTTGTGAGATTTTGGTGATGTGTGTGTGTTTGTGTATGGTGTCTAACAGTGGCAAAGAGCAGTATCACGTTTTGTAGGTCCAGTAGCGTGTTTGGCAGAAGTGTGCTCGAATTATATGTGTAATGGTGGAATGAGTGTTTCAGCATTACAGGAAGTCATTCCAATGCTAGGAATCATTTCGCAACGCAAGGCTGTGTTGACATGGTACAGGAATCTTCCCCAGTGACACTTGCAGCAGAAGGTAAGGGTTGTGGGTGCAGCGTTGTGAGTGCAGACTTGGGTAAGAAAGATGAGAGGGGGAAATCTGTTGTTGTTCCTGCAAGTTTTACAGTTTGTGAGCCAAAATTTATAGAAGAATGTGCATTGCATTCAGTTATTTTAGCAGTCACCTCTCATGAGCATGCTCCTGTCGCTCCTGTCCTTCTGCATGTGTGCTTCTGTCATTCTATGAATGTTGTGTATGTACGCACATGAGAGTGTCAGGTCAGGGGCTCTCCATGTGGACACTGGTCTCACGACTTACCAGGGTTTTCAACCATGTGTGAGCTTGTGGCTTCTCAGGATTAAACCACAAACCTTACAAGGTTTACAGCTGTAAGGGCATATGTTTGCCTGTGAACTGGAACAATATTAAATACACTGCTGAAACGCTGGACATTCCATGTACTTCATCGCAGTCCTTGACAGGCCTTTTGTGACATGCCATGACTCCTTCCCCTTGGAATATTCCTTTCTACCTTGCAGGCTCTCATAGCCTTGACCATTCCTGCTGTTCAAGGGCACCGCTCTGCAGCTAGGGACTTTTTGGTGCTATCCTCAGCTGCGCTGTACGGCCTCTTACCCCTTCTGTTCCGCCCCCAGGTGAGATTTGCGTGACGTGTAAGCTGCATTGCTGCAACTTCAAGATAGAAATGAGACTGAGGGAGCACCTGATTGAACTTGACAGTAGTGACCCCAGGCGTAATTAAATGAAATGACGACCAAAATGAGTTGAAATAAGTATGACATTCAGGAAGAGGTGGCAACCGCCTAGCAACATTGCTTGCGGAAAACAGTAGTTAGATTATAATGGCATTATCCACCTCCCCTTTCTGTTTGCACTTGCTCGCAGGAGCACTTACTTAAGCTGCTGCTGCTGGTTTCCTACTATTGGGCAGCTTCCTGTGGGTTGGGGGCCCTCCACAGTAGTGGGAGCTGCTGGGCACGTGCAAGAGAAGCCCAGAATGAGCACACCTATAGCACACCAGCCGCCGCACCTAGCCTGGCTGATTCCTTAACGAGAGGGGGTCTGAAGGGAAAAAGGAAAGAGCGAGAAGGGGGGATGATCACTGAGGAGAGGGGCTTAGGTGTGTCGGGAGGAGAGGAGGATCAGGGTAGTGTCGTAAAAGGTGTATGTAGTAGGGGGAAGCAACCTTTGGGAGAAAGTCAGGGCCGCTTGTCATGGTCGGAGCTGGATTATGGGTCCATGGGGGGGATGCACAGAAGTCTGGGGGACCAAGGAGACTCAGAGAAGGCAAGGGGTGTCGGCGTGCAGACACACATAGAGAGGCCCTTCGCAAGCCTCTACCTGGCAGGCTTCGTGCTGCTGGAGGTGTATTGCAGTTTCCTGCATGCCGCCCTGTGGGGGCTGCGCTTACCTTTCTTGCCGCTCATGCTAACTTCTATGTACTGTGCGCTGGGAATTGGCTGGGTGTGGACACACATGCTGATTGGGTTTTGGGCAGGCAACAGCCTTTACTGAATTGACTTTTCTTAATCGTTTTAACCACTGACAAGAATTATCCTTACTAGCCTTGTCGTTGGCTTGCAGCTTATAGCCAAATGTAATTTGACAGATCGGCCTGTTTTAAATGGCAAACGTTAAGAAAAGTCGCTCTATCTCAAATATGTACTAATTAACCAAACAGACCCCCGTCTCTAATCACGTGCATACACTGGCAGTTCAATGATAAATGTTAATTGCATGTGATTTGATCACCGGGAGGTACCAGATACAGAGAAAAAAGGAGTACATTCTGATGGTCTTTACTGCTATGATTGTAGAAGGCAAAACTACACACTGTAGGGTAAAGAATGCTACAACTGCACGAAGGAACAAAACAAGTTGTGGACAACAGCAAGTCCATGGGCGGCGTGGCAGTACTCAGAAATAGAACAACGCAATCATGATGCCGTTGTCAGCTTATTTCTTGCATCACGTTCATGGATGGCCGCTTGGATCCTAGGCTCTGCAACAGTCTTATAGTAAGTTGTCAGATCCGGTAAAAGGTCGATTGCTCGGTTCATCTGCATCGTGGGAGGAAGGAAAAACCACGTGTGATGTGTAATATTCTGTCTGTGGAGGTAAAATCAAACCATTTGTTATGCAAGTTCACACAATGGCTAGATGATACTCATTCGAGTATAAATACAAAAAACCTAGATTTCCTTGATTTCAGGATCCATTTAGATAAAAATTACAGTGGACACATTGATCCAAGCCATAACGATTGTGACAAACACCCGACATGCTGTAAGAATGTGCCTTGAACAGCAGCTCCCCTCCCCTTCGACCTATTTAAGAATTTCCTATAGATGTGCAGGGACCCTATATTACACAATTGTATACAGGCCAGCAGCAGCAGTTGAGAGGCACCATTTCAGTAAAAGAGTGCACCCCGTCTTTATTGAATGCTTGAAAGACTAGAGAAGCAGGATAGAGGTTTTCCAGTTAATCTACAACTGAGTCCAGACACAGAGAAAATACGATGCAAAACACACAGGGCTGGACTGGAGATTACTTGAGCGTACCTGAGCTAGCTGCAAGACAATCAGGTCATGCCGGGGTTTTGTCAGAGGAGCATCAAACTCTAAAAACAGGCCTTCTCGGAATGGGATGGGCATGGGGATTTTCTCGATCTGCAAGCAGGCAAGCGCGTGTTCAGATGGTTAGTGCTCCTGCAAAGGGGCTGACAAACTCCCGTACTATGTAGAATTTTCGGGGCGGAGCCCCCCAGGGCGTAGCCTCGCTTACTTTCTTTCCACTTGCTGAGTCACCACACTGAAAGAATAAAGCTTTGAGCCTTCCAGGCCACTTCACGCCAAAAGAATGGCACAGCCAGAAAGCTGATTTTGCGCTGATTCCAGCCATGCCCTCGGGTGTGCGGTCAACACACTCGCATGGGAGGTGCTGCGAGGTCTCAGGCGAAAGTGCGAGTGTACAATGTGTTTCAAAATAATAATAATTAATCATCAAGTGTCCAAGTTGTGATTCTGTGGGGCAACTCGCGCGGTTACTCAGGCTGCAGCTTCCGGCACACCACTTCCATGGGGGACCGGAAATACTTAGGGTAAGAGATGGCGCTGCACAGGTCACACAGCTTCAGGCACGGTATGGTATGACAGGGACTGTGCAAACGCAAGAGAGGGGGGGTGCAGGGGGGGCGCAGCCCCCCCTGAACTGTCAACTCATTTCAATGCCGCTATTCATTGCAAAGACCAGGCTGCCATCTCAGAAATGGTTGAACAGGAGCAGTGGGGTGCAGAGGGAGCACAGCCTCCCCCCTGAATTGCTCTCACTACATTGGGTCTTCAATGCAGGTTGCAGCGCAGGCTCTGCCCCATTTTTTGTGATCCGTAGGATCACACCCACTTGTTTTACATACATAAGAAACCTATGTGCAGCAACAGAGGCAGAAACTATGATGCTGACAATTTTCTGCATCCAATTAATTGAGCCAGATCAAGCAAGTAGTACGTACTAACATCATGCAACTGGTTAAACAAACCCACAGCATCATGGTTTCCTGCTCATCACAACTGATGAATGCTCCTCACACGGATCATGTGCATGTGCTACAGTGCTGTTTGGATCCAGCCAACCCTGCTGCACTTGCCAGCCTCAAGCAATGCATCAAGAAGCTTAGCACAAACAGGCACAGCTGAGCAAGCAGCCATGCGCCCTTCAAGGTCTGAGCCCTGCTGCACGTGCACACCTTGAGCGACTGTTCCAGCCTGCCTATGTCTCGCTTCTCCCACCGGTACACCTGCAGTAGAAAATTGGTGAGGTAAATGTCGTTAAATTAGAGATGAAGATACTGCAGTATTGACTAGAGACAGCACGCTCTCTTAAAAGCTCTAACAGTGAAACACATACTTTAAAAGGCACTGGGCAAGGTATAGTGTTAAACATCACAAACAAACACACATGCAAACACGCACATACGGACACACACACGCACACATGCACACCACATGCGAGCACTCGCATACATACACTGGCACACAAAGGCACGCAAAAACATAAACCACTACACACACAACCTACACACAACCTACACACATGGACAATCGACATCGAATGTCACATCCCCGCACCTGCTTGCCCCCCTTGCTAGGAACACCCTCATGGTACAAAGCCCCCCAGGTGTAATGTGTCATGCAAGCCTGGCCGAGGCTGACATCAAAGGGCGGCTGCACAATGGTCGTGCTGTAAGGATAGTGCTCCGTGCGGACTTTGACCTCTTCCTTATGCAACGCCACAGCCGCATCCCAGGCATACATCTCGCGCACCCAGCCTGCAGTTGCAAGCACCACAAGGGTGAGAGTGGAAAGAGCGGGTTGAGAGTGCTGCATTTCTGGTATGTGCTGTGACACTGGATATAACAGAGGAACAGAACCCCAAATGCGAGCAACATAAAGGAGTGGTGTCTGTAAAAAAAAGCGAGGTCCCGCTATCATGTGGCGGAAAGTGTTATGGGAAAGTGTTGTTGCTACCCAAGTGCCCACGTCGCTCTTTCAGAGCAACAAGCTGATCAGCAGTCCAGCAACACACACAAGTTATGAAGTTTGAGGGCGACAGCTGTTTACATAATGCACAAGCTTTGTAGGGTGGCTGTGGAGGGCCATGTATTTGCTACCAACGCCATCCTTTTATGTCACAAGTTGTTCCAGTCAAGGCAATGTTCCTGTCATGGCAATGTGCATTACTCGCCACAGCTCTTTCGCACCAACCCAGAAGCTCTTGTGTGTAACCTGAATGCTGCTCATTATAGAGGGAAAAAAGGCTCTTGCTTTAGCACAAAGCTCACTAGCGCGAGGCAATCCACCTAGCCCCCATGCTCCTCCTGGCATGTTCTACATCTGCTGGCTGCAAGTCAGCTGTCAGTATCATTTGAAGCCCACCACCAGCAATCAGCAACCGTACCAACTCTATATTACAACCCGGCTTACATAATTATTCTTGTTCTCCAAACAAGGTGATACCAGTAATGTTAACGCAAACGCAAATACACGCATTAACACATATATGCACGCACACGGGCATACTAACACACATATATATAATATATATGCAAGCACTGGGGTGATTTCCCCTCTGGGATTGGTGCGGGAGCGGCCTACAATTTTCTTCAAGGGAACCGGGATTGCCCAGAGTTACTTTAAATAATCCTAAAATGTAGGCACCGGATGATTACGAGTAGGTAAGGTATAAAGAAGAAAGGAAAAAGACCAGTGAGGATCAGGAGCTTGCAGCCAACCATAAAACAATACTCTTCAGTCTCACCTAGCTTTTCCTTCATGTCCTTGTCGTTCTCCATCCTCACCGAAGCCTGCACACAGAAGATAAACAACAGCGTTTGAACGGACCAAACAATTAGTCTATAAACAGACAATCACAAGGGTTGGCCATAACCATATATGTACACCGTATATGACCGTATATTTGGTGGTTTTCCTGCCAAAAATACGTATATACACCGTATGTATATGGTTCTGGCCAGCCCTAAAAATCACAAGCATAGCAATTGAGGACTGTTGTAACATATTTTTGATGCTTAGCTAGTGTGTTTGATTAGGATAGCAGCCTTGTATTCATGACGGGCCACATCTGCCACAGCTAAGTGGCGCTTCCCTCTTGCACACCCTAACCATTCCCTGGAGCAAATAAAGTTCGAGTTCTTTTTCTTAAATTTAAAAACAGTTCCGTGCTTAGTCTTCATGCCCTTGGGCTGCAACCAGCCAATAACCTGACACCAAAAATCTGCAACCTCTACACCCTGGACATGCTTCACCGCAGCATGCATCATATCAAAATGCAGAAGCTTTTACCAAACAGTACCCCAGCACAGCGACGTACCTCCACATACGTTGGTACCAATTTCATGAACTCCTCAAACCGCAGCAAGACAGGAGCAGGACCGCTGGAAGGGACGTCCTTGATGTCGCCTTTGTACAGCTTCTTGATGCTGGGCACCTGCAAGCACACGCACACCCACACCCAGACACTAATAAACTATTTGTGTAGGGGAGTCTGCAATTGCGACGTCATTCTGGATTGTGGCAGTTGTGTCTGCTGCAGTTGCCTGGGTTGCAAAATTTGTGAGACTGGTGCACCGATTACAGTTAATCATTTGGTGAACGTATGTTGTGTCAGAGTAATCCAGAGTGAGATTTGTGAGATTGGTGTGCCGGGTGAGTTACAGACTCATTTGGTGAACATATGTTTCAGGTCTTACTGCTCAAATAATTGAGGGCGAGCGTGCACCTAAAAATGCGGATTAACTAGCACTGTAGACCATGCTCAGCTTTCACAGTAAGGTGTGCATTGTTCGTAGTTGGGGTAGCACACGTTAACACCGCTGCCAAACATAAAGTGTTCAAGAGCACGCGGTTTTGGGATGGTTATCACAAGAATAATGCAGTGCTTGTGCAAATATGAGCAGAGCTAGTGTACTTACGACAAAGACCTACCGCATTGGGGTGCCACGGCTGGATGTAGTCAAACAGGTACTGCACGCCCGACACCTTGGAATCCCAAGCGCTGCCAGGGATCTGCGTATATGTGAGCTTGTGTGTGTGAGTTGATTGTGTGTATTTGTGTATATATGTGAGCTTGTGTGTGTTAGTTGATTGTGTGTATGTGTGTATATGTGCGCTTGTGTGTGTGATTTTACTGTGTGTATGTGTGTGTATGTGAGCTTGTGTATGTGTGGTCTGATTGTGTGCATAGGTATGTGTACCAAGCTGCATGTGCATTGAGTGTGATGTTACAAGTTCCCTATGACGTTGTTACGACCAGCATGAGTGCAAGAAAGCTGTCATGTGGGGTTGTTCCCACAGCACGGTCGCGAATTGCATACTATGATGATGACAATGACACACACACATAAGCATCAGCTCTTTAAGTGTTCAGTGCTAACAGATTGTGTCTCAGTGTGCAGGCCCTTTTTACTTTGCACTATGGGCAATCAACACACATATGGGTGTTTTAGGTATGCAGCAAAATTAAATGCAGTCACACAGCCAGCTTTGCTCTTGAAGGGCCTCATCCACACACGGCCAGCCTCGGTGTACAGGCAAGTTTGTTCATACATTCTATTCACACCCACCTACATGCAGGGGTCACATCCATACACACATTTTGCACAGTGACCTACAATCATGGGCCTCATCCATACGTAGTCAGCTTCAAGCATAAAGATCCAAGCCCCATTAACCATGGAGGGGTCCTTGGCAGCCGCATCAAACCAGGCCTTGATGGCGTGTGGGCCTGCAAGAGTGTGTACATTCGTTTAGCAAGATTATGTGGCCTCTCATCACAGGCGACTGGAGAGTGTGTACGCTCGCTCAATGACTTATGGCTCATGGCCTCGTTTCAGGACAGCAACACAAGCATCCTCCTCCGTGGACAGCGTTTACTAGGACTGGTGGCACGCGCTCTGTACCAACGGCATATGCAGTACAAGTAACACCTGTTGCACGTTGTGAAGAAAAAGGACACAAACACAGGCAATCCTGCTCCGATTGGCAACACCCAATTACACGCGCTCAACATGTTGCACGAGGGCAAGAAGGGAGCTGTGGACGGACTCAGGGCATCACATGGATTCACACAAAAGGGCAACAATATTCATCATCTGACCAACAGTATATTATGAATTCACCACGTTTATGCCTCGGTAATCTCCAAAGATAAGAAGCTATGCTCACGATCAGCTAGACTGTCGCGCCCTCCAGCTCAATACACACAGCACACAGGAGGTGAAATGGTGACAAGCCGTAACAAATAGGCAGCAGTGTGTCCGATGTAAAAACAGGTGCACTCACTGTCGGCTTCAAGATAGTCGATGTAAGAACAGATGCACAGGATAAACAGATGCACAGGATAGTCGACATTAAAACAGATGCACTCACGGTTGGCTACAGGATAGTCGCACCATCCATCACATTGTGGTTTGATGGGCTGCACATGGAAAGTGGGCATCTGCAAGGGGGGTGGGGTGTTATTTGCTGGTTGTGAATTGGGCAGCGGCGCGTTTTTTGTGGCTCACTTGACAATTCCTATATCAGGCACACGTCTGCATTGGCCGTTTCTCCCCATCAGCAAACCTTGGTTATATACAGCAAACACAAGTGCCATTATTTCATACAGTGAGGTGGCGTTTCTAACAAATACTTAATCGCACGCAGCAGCACCAAAACGTTGCAAATTATTATTATACCATATACCTGAAAAGCAACAGGTTTGTGTATTGATCTTTGTCTTTTTGAGAAAGCTGGCGTTTAGTACGCGTGTTGGTATTTTAATTTGTAACACATTGTCTATACAGTATAGACTAATATACTGTAGAAAAACAGTTTTGGCCAGCCAGAGTAAACACGCCGTACGTACGTACCTCGTCCATCAAATAATCTGGCACGGTCCGATGCAAAATGCGTGTGAAGCCTGTGAGCTTATCCCCCCCCTGTTGCTCCTGCGCTAGCTTAAATGTTGCATACCTGTGATGCGATGATGTTGGCATCAATACGTTTGAACGAGGACATGTGCTCACGTATGTGTGTGCTCGTAGAACGTAGTATTCGAGGCAGCTGATATTTCAAGGAACGCTCTCAGTATTCTTGCATGTGCGATCCAATATACAAGGCATGAATTTTAATTGGTGAGGCGACAAGAACCTGGGAAATAGCCTAGAAACACAGAGAGGGTTTGAGTGAGTTCACTCACATGATGCGTGACTGGTAGTTCTGGTAGTCGCCCCCACTAGTTGTGTGCACAGCGTGAATAGTGTCCCCTGTGAGACCATACAATGGAAGGGAAGGTGAGACTGGGAGTGCAGGGTGTTGCTCATGCCTTGTACACACTCGCGTGTGTCAGCGACAACAGCAGTTTCGCCTCGCGCAGAGGAGGACGATTCAAATTGAACAGTGCAAGGTGGATGAAACACAGAACATGCTAGGATGCCATGTGTGCACAGGATTAGGCATTAGAGGCCGTGAACGTTCTAACAATGAGATGCACAAGCGCACCTCTAAATTTGCGGAATGGGTGATTCGGATCTGCCGGTTTAAATTCATCTTCAAGTTTGACAGCCCTGGCCCCCCCCAGTCCCCCGATTCCCCCCACTCCATCTGAGTTCTCCTCATCAAGGGCAACGGCAGGGAACAGCTGGAGTGCACAGCATGAACATGTGCAAGCACGTGAGCACGATGCTTGCATGCGTCCCTCAAGGCACTCGAGCAAGGGACCGGTCCTAGACACAAACACAGGCTGCTCACGGACTCTTCTGTAAGCATGCATGCGAGCCAGGCACTCACCCATGACCTTGAACTCAAGCCCAGGAAGTACCCGCACACAAACAGGGCAAGGATGAGGAAGAGGAGCCTGCTGCGCTGTCCTCTGTTGCCTGGTTGTTGTCCAGCAGCTTTAGAGGGCATGTCTGCTTCACCCATGCACTTTCACTTAGGGAGGGAGAACGGTCTGGTGACAGATGGATCTTGCATTCCAAGGTGCTTCTCACTATAAATTTATTACCATCATATACATAATTGTTCGTTGCGTATTGGCCTCGAATTGAACGAAAGCATGGGGAAAACTACATATACGCAGAACTATTATGATTTTTATGAACATAAAGCACCATAAAAGCATGACGAACAATTTCGAGGCAATCTTGATCGCAACCAGTGAATTGCCAATCACCTACGCAAACGGTTTTTAAACATTTATTTTTAGTACTCAAACCTCATTTTAAGGGCTGGATCAGGCCGAGACGACAGGATGGCAAGGGACAGGAGGCGTATGATGGTCATCGAGCTGCTGCGGCTGCTGCTCTCTGATCCTGAGGCTGAGCAGGCTGACGAAGTGGAAGATGTGGGAGAAGTACTGAAGGATCTGTCCCAGGTATTGTAACACGCACTTGCACGCCAAAATAGAAACACACGCACATGGGTTGTGATATTTCCTCACTACAGGCCGGATCAAGCACACTATACGTAGATGGTCCTGCATTGATGGTCTATGCAGTATTCTTCAGGTCAGGGGTCGAAAATAGTTGCATGCTTGCTTCAAAACTGTACTGCCCGTAAACCATTACTTGCGTAGGAAATTGGACGTGACCACGCCTCTCTGATCAGCTTTGAGGAGGCTTCAGGGTTCCCGGCAGTGCTTGCTTTTTTGACCTCCCATCCCCAACAAGTAGCAGCTGTGCTCAAAGCAGCAGGTTCAGTTGCACAGGCTAGCAGAGGAGAGGAGGTGCTCTCCACACGTGTCATGTGGCCGCCGCTGGTAGTGCAGAGGTTGACTAGTGCTGTCGTGGAATGGAAGCGAGACCCTGCTACAGCCGAGTGTGAGTGGTGTGAGCGGTTTTCTGCTTCAAATGGATCTGTAACATTCATATCCACCGAGTGCCAACATATTTTACCGTAATGGCGTAGTTGAAGCATAACGGGGCAGCCTGCTGCTGGTTATAGGTTTCATGAAAATTTGTCATTGTTACAATCATATGTGATCGACGTTGCAGATGCACTTAAGCTTCTGGCCTGGGCTGCCCGAGACCCCATGCAACGAGACAGCATGATGAGTGCACCAGTCTCTGTCAGGGACTGCTCTAGTGCGCTGAGCTTCTTGCTGGGTGCACTGGAGAGCTGCCCTGCTAGCAACGACGAGCAAGAGCGGAGTAAACATTGCAAGGGCAAAGACAGCAAGAATGTCGCCGAGGAGAGAGAGGGCAAGGGAGCAGCAATGAAAGCAAGTAAGGACGGCCACATGCAGCTCAGCCTAGATGGAATCAGGAGTGCCATCCAGCTGCTTTCGTCCTTTGTGCCCGTTGCAGCGGCAGCCAGGCCTTGCGGAAGGATGCTCCTAGTGTTGCTGCGCTTGCATGCTGCTATTGTTCACAGGCATCCAAACTTTCCAGCAGCAGCAGAAGCAGCACTTGGCAGCCAGGCCCCGTGCTGTGTCGTTGCCTCATCAGCTGCAACATGCGTGTTACATCTGTGTTCAGCAGATCGTGCAGCGGTACGCTCTGAGCTTTTGAGTATTAGGTGGGTATGCTGAATTGCAGAACCAGTAAATTCTCTGCCACTTCTTTTATCCTTGGCAGCACGTTTGGAAGCAGGTTGTCTGCAAGTTGCAGGCGTATGATAAGCCGGCAACCTCTTCTGATTTAACCCGAACTTGAAAGTAGGAACGTGTTTCCTTGATCTACGCAGGCCATCAGCCGACAAAAAAGAGGGGCTCAGCGCACATAAGGTCACGCAGCTGGTGCCAGGTCCTGGATTGTACTTACTGCTTTCTGAGTTTGAGCGTGTGGTGCATCGATGCCCTGTAGCTCTGCAACAGACTGTGAACAACGAGCTTGAAGTCACAGGTGCGACCCATGCGTGCAGCAACTGTCCTAGTTTTGTGCTCAGATGCGTGTAGGTGTAAGCGCTTTGCCTTGATGATGCTTGCAGGCACGAGTCTAGCTAAGAGCACAAGGCACAGCGTGTGAATTGACAAAGTAAGCCCTCTTCACAACATGCACTACAGATTACCACAAGGGGAGAGCACTTCCTGGCAGCAGTACTTCAGCGTTATCTAGTAGCATGAAATCTTGCCAACAAGTCCAGACGGAGCAGCAGGAGAGCAACATTGAAATCTGGCTCCAGATCTTGGCAGAGGTGTGGTAATTTGAGGTGTGGCGGCCTGTGCCTGTTGGGGATCACAGCTCTACGGCTGGAGAAGTCGTTTGCCCCGGGTTCAACTCCTTCAATTCCCTCGAGCGTGGCTACAATTCCCTTGTAGCATACTCTCAACAATCACGCATCTGCATCCACACCCATGCCTACCACACCCATGCCCTACTTTCTCCCCAGATAAAAAGCACACAACTCACATCTACACTCAAGCATGTGCACACACACCTACAGGTGGCAGGCAGTGGACGAGCACTAGCATATGGCTTGCACAGCCTTCAATTGACGCCACTCCTGCAAGAGGTGGCTCAAGACTTTGCCAAATATCCTGAGGTTATGATAGCTGTCGAGAGGGTGTACGGGGCCGTTGTTGGAAACTGCCAGGTGCATGTTGTGATTTACATGTATCTGTTTAAAACTTATGCAGGCTGCATCACTACCAGTTTAATCTATCAGGATATGCTTTATCATAGCTGGGACTGAATACTTGGATGATAACAAAGAAAATTCATATCATCTTATCTGGTGTAATGCGAACCACACAGGCTGCTATGGACGAAGCCATGCTTGAGTGCAACCTGCATGCGCTCATTGGCACCATTGCCGGTAGAGCAGTCAGCAGTCAGCGGCATGGAAGTGCTTTGGCTGTGCGTGCCCTCAGCAAATTAGCCCAGATTGTAGACACCTGCAGCGGCGCTGAATTTATGCAGCTCACTCGCAAGCACGGTGTACTGCCTGAGGTATGTTTTTGTTGCATCTAAATTGTTACAAGATAGTATCGTAGTATCATGCATGTGATCAGTGCATTTCAGTTCACATTTATATATATATTGTGTGTGTGTGTGTGTGCGTGCGTGTGAGTGAGTGTGGAGAGAGAGTAGTTGTGTGCAAACATGCTGCCCAAAAGACTGCTAATAACCAACACATTTACAACCCACAGGTGCTCACCATTATGGAAGATGATACTCAAGGTAATAGTTCAAAGCTTTGGTTTCTAACACAGTTTCGATTCACGATCTAAATGTAGCTTTCTGTTTGTGTCTCAAGAACTCATGTATAATTTTGTGGCTTACTGCTTGCCGCGCCTTTCTTTTGCACCGGTTGCATCCTCAAGGAAGGGAAAGGACAAGAGGATAAGCTGCTAGCAGTGTGGTGGTTATTGAAATCCTGTGATATCATTGCCGATTTCTTCATCAACACGTCACAGGCCCTGCAGCACATGACCTTGCACGATGTCTTTTTTTGGGGTGCCTGGATAGAGCACGACGAGCGCTCTGCCTGTTTCCAAACCAGGTACAGCCTTATTGAGACGATAATCTACGGCAGCCCTTTGAAATGGCTGTGTTTGGCTTTCTGCTTCCATCCGTCAAACCTCTCAGTCAAAAGTTGTCCTTAGTTCAAAAGTTCAATTTATGCGAAGACGTATCCAAAGACACATCCAAACGTTGATTCATCCTATACACAAGCTTGTAAAACCATCCAGATTTCAGGTGCTTAAGTGACAGTGGCCATTATTCCTCCATGTAAGGCTCAGAGGGGGTGTGCAGGGCTCAAAACAAGATTGTTCATAACACTACCATTCCTACTGTTCAGGCTTCCAAGTTAGGAATCACTTTGAATTGACACCCTTATAGAGGTCGAGGGGGACCAGGCCTGTCCTATAGGAAATAAGATATAATGAACGAGTGTCCAGGGTACCTTTTAACGCAGGCTCCTCGTCTGGGCTTTTTCGGTAGCATCAAGCCTCAAAACCTGCTGCAGCTTGAGGAGCGCATCAGGCAGCACAAGCCAGCGGCAGATGTGAGCAGCAGCAGTAGCAGCCGCAGTGTGACCCAGGGGAGATCTTGCCGTGTGGAGTCTGACGATGGCCCATCTGCTGAGTGCAGCAAGGATGCAAAGTTGGTTAATGGTGCCATAAAGGGAAGAGGCAAGGGTCAGAGAGGAGGGGACTTTGCCCACAGCACAAGGAGGAGTGAGGATGCAGGAAGTGTGAAAACAGGTGACAAGTTGGCATCTGAAGGTGGTACTGGAGCTGAAAAGGAGGACGGCTACGACTCAGATGGAGTTAGGATGGTCTGGGCATCCGGTAAGGAAGGAGAGAAGAGTACACAGGAGAAAGGCATGCACATATATTCTGGAGTTGCATGGAACTGCCGCGTTTTGTTTGCTGCGTTTTGTCTGGCAGGCCTGCAGTAAGAAACCGCTGAACATCCTCACCTACAACACACAAACTCAAGGCAGGAATACTTGCAGTGACAGAATACTCACCTTTTGGCAGCATCATTTAGATTGCTGTCTCTGATTCAACCCTGCTGTCAGCTGCAGAAAATTTGTAGCCACAAGGCGCATGATCTGTGTATACTCTTGAAATACCCAACTTACGTGCTCGTGACCCCAGGCCCTCCCCCTCATGTTCATGCTGCACGTACAAGATGGCAAGCTGTTCCTCTAGCAGATCGTATGCGGTGGGACCAAAGCTCTGACGCCATCATGCTGTGGCTGCAGCTTCCTCAGGGTACACACAAGCAAGATCTGACAGTGGCCATCCAGACCTTACATCTGACAGGTACTACTTCATTCTGATTATCTTCTCTTTGTCAGACATAGAAGAGGTAGATGAAATTGAACGCACACTAAGTTTCTGAAACAGGGAGAGGAGAGACCTCATCTTTTTCTCATCTTTTGTTCCTTTAAACTTGCCGTTGCACTTGTCTTCCTTGACACTTCCAAACAGATACATCTTTCTTAAGTAATAAGGTGCACGTGTACTGCAGACTGCAAGCTGTACCTAACTCGTCAAGGAGTTATTTAATCCAGAACGACGATTATGACAGCCTTTACTGCAAGACCTATATTCTATATTATAGCAGCAATTCTTCTGAATATTTGCCCATTGCTCACAGTGCGTATAGGCTGGGCCGGAAGGATCTTAGATGGCCCCCTGGCCCGCAAGATCAAGGCTTCTGAAGCTCTGTGGGTCATCGAGACAGGCCAGTCCTCAGATGACACTCATCTGCACATTGTACTTCCCAAGAGCGACCAGCACTACTGGCGCTCCGTGTTTGAGGGGGGGCTGGAAAAGAGCCACATTGAGGTAGAGCTGCGTTGCATGGAGGATTCTATTAGAAACTAGAGGCATTTCTTTAGTGTATTGATTACAAACAGAGTGTGTGTATTGTCTTGTAGAAGCTTGTAGCTCTGGGCACGAAGCTTCGGAATTGTCAACGACCACAAAAAAAGCCAGCATACAGCCAGCGTTAGGACGTGCGGGCAAAGACTGGCAGCATTTTCCGTTTTTATAGGGATATATCATCACTCTACAGAGAGCATGTATTCCTACAGATTTTGTTCTAGGAAACAGCTTGAATCAGCAATTGAAGCCGTAAGCGTTTGGGTTATGAAATTAGGCCATTGTGCCTGGAATATCCTGCAATTGTGTGTCACCAGAGATGACACACGTGTAACATCCTCTTGGACAGGTGCTGAAGGAAGCTGTTGAAGCAGATGAGCCAGTAGTGGGATACGACGACCTGGACGATGAAGCCAAGGACCTGGTGAGAACTTAACGGGGCACAAGGGTTGCTTGGGTCTGGATCTCTGTTGCAGGGACAGAAATTACTTGCAGTACCTTTAAATGCGGCTCTGAATTCAGAGCCAGTCTGAAATGGAACTCAGAATTCCCTAGCGCTCAAATTCTCCGTCACTTTCCTGACGCAACCTGCAGGTGGAAGAGTTCCGAGAAAGGCAGTGGATGATTACACAGGGCCACTTGAGCATGGAGAATAGTTTGGATGACTTCCGGGTTGTTGTGGGTGATAACACGCTATAGCAAGCATTTCTGTAATTGGTGATTGATTTTTCCTTCAATGTTAAGGAGGCCTCAATAATTACCTATTAGCAAAGAAACCAAGCACAATATGGTATGTACTTTTAAATGTGAGTGCAGGAACCATGCATAATGGCACAGCAACTAATTTCCATTTTCCCTCAGTAGTGGACAAATTAGGTTGACAGAGAACCTTCCCTTTGTCACCGCACACAAGGTTGCTTGCCTACCTTTATCCAAGGAGAAGCAATAAATCGATGTAACAGCAGGTTGTATGGATGCTGATGTTCCACCAGCCATAAATTAATAAAGTCGGGACAATGTCAGAGTCCCAGGAAGCAAGTGATCGAAAAGACGACTGAAAGAATTGGACTTAGGTAAAATCCCCATTGTAATGAACTTTCTGACAGGACAAGTCTTCAGCACGCTAAAAACAAAGCCATATCTTGCACACCCAAGCACCAGCATGTCAGCAAATCCAATTTTGCATTGAAGAGTGCACATTTTCTATTTCTGGTCTCTATATTATTAATTATTACCCTATTGAATAGGGTGTTCAAAACTAGAAAAGTACCTCAGCGCGTGTCGTATGATGCATGCACATTATGAATTTGTACATAATAAGTTAAACTATTATAAGTCTTCACAGATACAAAATTATCATTTCTTGGTTTTGTTGCAAGCATTTTCCCAGAGGGGGCTAACTGAGGCCCAAAATGGGCAAGTTTCTATATGCTCTTTGGCTTGTACGCCCCCAAATTGGCAAGCTCCAAATTTTACATAATATGAATCCTTGTTTATGGATGTAACATTTGGAGCTTGCCAATTTGGGGGCGCGTGCTTAATTTGCTGTGGCGTGCAGGCCATTTTTTACCACAAAATTTTCAATCACCCAGCACCAGTTTGGAATATTTATAATGGTATAAAAAATTAATATTGCAACAAATATGAAAGAAAACGGCTGAGCGGTTGGTATTTTATGAGGATCTGAGCTATTTCCCCATGGAGATCACCACATCAGGGTTTACATGCACCATGCGTGCTTAATCCAGTCTATCTCAGCACGCAAAGCGACCCACATAAAACTGGGCACGTCCTCGGGTAGCTCTCAATGCCAGCTACAATTTGGAACTAAAATGGTGTCGATCGAATGAAGTGGCTGTGAGTGGATGCCTTCTGAATGCAAAAAAGTGCATTTTCAGGCATTTCCTCCGTTAGCCCCCTCTGGCATTTTCCTTGATGTTATCGATATTTCAGCTCGTTCATCCACAGACAATCAGATGAGACAGTGTGGTGTCACCTGTACAAATTTTGAGTGTTTGCTCGATGGACTTTCTTCACATTACTGCAAGAGCCCAATAGAGTAGATCAATGCAACTGGTAGGTAAAACACATAAAAATCAGTAAGTGGGCACAATTGCAAGTGGCAACATGGGCATAAGAATGGCGTGCACTACACATGTTCCTAGGTAGTATGCACCCCCAACTCCAATATTTGTCCATCTCAGTTGCGCTTGAAAAAAATAGCACGTGGGCGGGGGCACATGCCTAGTCTAATTAGCTGAGACAAACAACACACTTAAGAATGGCCAACCTTCATGTACTGCATGCACTTCTGCACCATGCTGGATTGCTGGAGGCCCTAAAGCAGCATTTACCTGATACTGATTACAACTTGGTTAGTGCGCTGTGTGAATGTGTGAATGGCTGGTAATGGCTGAGACGAAGCATATCGAATTTACTTCTAAGAATTAAAAAAAGTGCTCCGTGGCAAGGCCCGAGATAATAACCGTGGCAAGGCCCGAGCAAACTGGTGAAAATATTACCAACACAAAAAAATATATTTTTGCAATTACCTAATTTAGTCTGAATCAAACAAAATAGGCCTGACACCTGGTGCAAGCCACACACATGAGCTCCAGTTCTGATGATGATGTGTGGGGAGAAGGGGATAGTGACAAGGGAGGGGATTCAGAACTGGCCAGGGAACAGGGTGCCAGAGAGAAGTATCACTACAATGTAAGTGCTGACAGGTAAACACCCCCTGCACTCGCTAACGCAATCCCGTTAGACAGTGTTGCTTTGCCGCGTGCACACAGACTGGTTACAGAGAAGGCCTGGAGGAAGGGAAGGAGCGCACTCTGCAGCCGGGGTTCGACGTTGGTGCGCAAAGTTTCCCCTCTTTCTTTCTACTCGCACACACAGTGTGCATGGACTCAAGCGGCCCTTCTTCCTCCTGTTGTTCTATCTTACTCCCAGGCTTCAAGGAGGGAGCTGAGGCGGGGTTTGAGTGGGGGAGCATCAAGGCTGCAGCAAAATCACTAGAGATTTTGTGCGGCCAAGTGCCCGGAACTTCACAAATACAAGCTCAGGTAAGGACATGTTGCGACACTTATGTACTGCAATTATATGTGCTCCTACTTATCTCCAATGGGCACGTTGGAAGTTTACATGCGTGCAAATTAACACATGATGTACACGTCATTCATTCATTCATTCTCCCACCTGCAGGCTCAAGAGCTGGCAGCCAACCTGAACGCAGTGCCAGCACGCGAAGCCATGCTGGGTGCAATACACCAGCGACTCATTACCCCATTACCTTTTCCAATCCAAGGGGGGTTACAAGGAAGAGGGGACGTGGAGTTGGAGCATGCGTTTGCCAGGCTCTCCACAAAGCAGCAGCAGTCGTCCGCTGAAGGATCTAGCCATCAAGGTGGGTTGGTATTATAGTGTGCGTCTTGGCGTGTTGTGATCAGGTGATTCAGCTTACATTTGATAATACAATTGACTGCATGCAATACATGAAGTAGACAAATACGCCTAATTCTTGAGGAGTTATTGGTTACTGAATTATTGTCACAAGGTCACATGCACAAACTTGAAAAGGTAGGTGGACTTTCCTTAAGCATTTGTTCTGCATAGGGAGGGGGGCGAAACAAGCACGTGCTTTATTGAGGCTGACCCTGCGTTTTTGTATTTATTTTAAGAGGCGTGACTATATAAAAAGGCATTGCCTTCCATGCACAATTATTATCGCTTGATAAACTTAGCCAAACGCAACATTTACCCCCAGCAGGATGCAACTAGAAAGATTGGCTGGCTTGGAAGGGTGCAAAATAGTCGGGACACTACAAAAGCAGAGTTGTGAATGCAATAAAACAAGCATTTCCCTCACGGTCTCAGTAAAAGGAAGCCAATGTTGCATCATCCTTTATTGTAGCAAAAAATATAGGGTAGCCAATGATGTTGTGTCATACAAGTGCCCCAAGGGGATAGCAGGTCATGGAGTGAATGGAGGCTTGTGCTCTCAAACAAGCAGGAACACGGAATTGCAAAAGCAAAAGCGAAAGACAATGCTAATCACAGCTGAAGCACAGTCCACCCTTTGAAAATACATTTGTTGTTGTTTTTATGTTGGCGTGGGACTGTTTTTCTCAAAGGCGGCGAATGGTGTGGAGTCAGAAAGGTAGTTTGCTTCGCGAGGGAGGGGGGGAGGTGCGGAATGGTCACACGTCTGTACAGTAATCCGTGGTATGGCACAATTACTTGAGCAGTATCAATCTTCTTTCTTTCAATGCTATGACATCTGCTAATTTGCACCCCTGCAGGTAGGGCTGATGCTCCACTACCCATAGATTTACCGGACACGGCAGCCTTGTCAAAGCAATTCACCGCAATCTTGTTAGATTTGGGCTTTTCTCTCCCTAGTATACGAAATAGAGGGCAAGCAGCGAGTGCAAGTTTGAAACCGGCATAAAATGCAGCAATAGTTTGAATGCTTTTTTCTTGCTATAACAGTCTGGACACGATTGTTCATCCTGGAACCCTAGGACACGGAGTGTTTGAGGCCTGCAAGCATTGTTCTTCATGAATATGGTCGGGTGGATGGTGTGCTCTGCATTTTAATAAATGAAGCCTCTACGATTCACTCAAAATGGCAGGCAGAACCTGTACTTATTGTTTGCTTGCAAGGATGTCGCACCAAATGAGCGGCCTATTGAGCGACGAATGTTGTGATGATGAAGTTAGCTAATGATATAAGTATGAACATGTTGTCAGCCTTCGCACACAGCACCAGCTTATCTTCCCACCTCAGTATAAGGATGGTCCAAGTCATTTGAGGACCTTTCTGAACCGATCAGATGTGTCTGGTGTTGCCTATTTTTTGTAGCTGACTCGGAGTGCCTAGCCCTTTTCTCTTGAATTTTTCGAGCTTCTATTGGTTTAGTTATTTTTTCCCAAGCTTCCGCTCAGATGCCCCCCAGAGGCACACATAGGGATGTTATTTTACTTAATGAAATTAGACTAGTATTAGTGCTATGATATGATCTGATAAATGAAAATGCTACGCTGGTAGAGATAACACATCCAGCTTGATAAAGGAAAGGAGCATGCCCTGTGCCTGTTGTGATAGTACGGCTCTGCGGTCGGGTGAGTTTTGCTGAAAGATTTCTATCACCTTAGCTAAGGTAAGGTAAGGTTACATCACTATATATGCCTCAAAGGGCATCTCAGCGGAAGTTTGGAAAAAGCCTGAAACTATACCTGGCTAACAAAAGAAACAGAAGCTAGAGGAAACATGAAAGATGTATGTAGAAGAGAAAAGTGTATATAGAAAGAGAACGTTTGTGTTGAAGAAGCGCGAAGAGAAAGCATCAAGGAGAAAGAGAAGAAAGCTGTTGATATGTCTCAGGATGTGTGCATAAGAAGCCTCAGTCAGAAACAGGAAACAAGAGGCTGAGAGAGCCTCACAAACCAGGAGTGCCAAGAGAACAAGTGCAGCGAAGCAGAAGAGAGAACAAAGGATGCATGCAGCCCCCAAAAACAGCTCCTCTCTCTCCTCTCTAGCTGCCCACCCCACCAGCTCACCCAGCTACAGCAGACCAGTCCGATGCTGTCCTCCACAACTTGC
>Ga0307968_1000022_pt1 | contig 81435 bp, 73 predicted proteins | sample OrgLakmetagen650_FD_201834 | JGI IMG/M metagenome (GOLD analysis project Ga0307968, IMG submission 201834) | Saline water microbial communities from Organic Lake, Antarctica - #650 | ecosystem: Environmental > Aquatic > Non-marine Saline and Alkaline > Saline | place: Antarctica: Organic Lake...
ATCGGGGGGGGGGCACGGAAAACACGGCACAACTGACACTAATCGCCCCAGGTCAGTTTGTGTCCGTGCCTCCCGTGGCCGACTGATTATTTTTTCTTGTCTTTAGGCACCCAGCGCCCGGTCTCGTACCAGGCCGACCAACCCGTCGCCTTGCCGTCTTCCTCGGACATGACGTACTGCTCTTTGGTTTTGCGGCTGAAGCGGATCACCGTCGGATTACCCTCCGGATCTTTCTCCGGGGCGTCCATCAGAAAATCATATTTCGGATCTATTTCCTTGCGGTGCGGTTTGATCTCTTTAACCAGGGGCGGACGGGTTTCGCGGTTTTTCGGGAATTTGCTCGCCGCCAGGAACAGGCCAGACGCGCCATCACGTAAAACGTAGGTGTCATCCACTTTCTGGCATGCCAGTTCAGGCATCGGTACCGGATCCATCTTGGGCGGCGCAGGTTCGCCGCTCTTCAAAAGCTTGCGGGTGTTCTTGCAGGCGTCGTTGGTGCAGCCAAAGTACTTCCCGAAACGGCCGGTTTTCAACTGCATTTCCGAGCCACACTTGTCGCACTCGAGAGTTGGCCCCTCGTAACCCTTGATACGGAAGCTGCCCTTCTCTACCTCATACCCCGAGCAGTCCGGGTTGTTACCGCAAACGTGAAGCTTGCGCCCCTCATCCACCAGATAGCTGTCCATGGCTGTGCCACATTTCGGACAACGGCGCTTCTTGCGCAAGAGACGGGTCTCGCCCTCACCTTCTACGTCCTCGTCGGCGCTGACCACTTCATCACCCGAAAGCAGGTTGATGGTGGTTTTACAGCGTTCCTTGGGAGGCAGCGAATATCCGGAACATCCCAGAAAGACCCCCGTGCTGGCCACCCGGATCTGCATCGGTCGCTCACAGGTCGGGCACGGGATATCAGTTTCTGTGGGGGTGTTCGCCCGCATTCCGCCTTCAGCAAGGCTTTCCGCGGTTTCGAGCTGCTTGCTGAAACGGCTGTAAAAATCGTTCAGAACCTTTTTCCATTGCACATCGCCGGAGGCGATTTCGTCCAGCTCATCTTCCATCCGCGCGGTGAAGTCAAAATCCATCAGATTGGGAAAGGACTCGGATAAGCGCCCAGTGACAATCTCGCCCATTTTTTCGGCATAGAAGCGCCTGTTCTGCAAACGCACATAGCCACGATCCTGGATAGTGGAAATAATGGACGCATAGGTAGAGGGACGACCAATCCCCTGCTTTTCCAGTTCCTTGACCAGGCTTGCCTCGGTGTACCGGGGCGACGGCTTGGTAAAATGCTGGGAGGGATCAAGCTTCTCAAGGCCCAGTGCCTCGCCTTCCCTGATATCCGGGAGCGCAATATCCTCGTCTTTCTTCGACGTCTGGGGTGCCGCCTTGAGGAAACCCTCGAACTTGATGATCCTTCCGCGGGTGCGCAACTCGTAGTCACCGTTGGCAACCATAATCGATGTACTCAGAAATTCCGCGTCAGCCATCTGGCAGGCAATAAACTGGCGCCAGATAAGCTCGTAAAGCTTCTCAGCATCTTTTTCCAGCCCCTGGATATCGGTAGGCCGGCGGTCCACGTCTGTTGGCCTGACGGCCTCGTGAGCTTCCTGAGCGCCCTCTTTACTGCCATATACCCGGGGTTTTTCCGGTAAGAACGTCTCGCCGAACACTTTTGTCACATAATTACGACAGCTGGCGACGGCGTCCTGGCTCAGGTTGGTAGAGTCGGTACGCATGTAGGTGATGAAACCCGCTTCATAGAGGCGCTGAGCCAGCATCATGGTTTTCTTGACGCTGAACCCCATGCGGTTACTGGCAGCCTGCTGCAGAGTAGACGTAATGAAAGGCGCAGTGGGGCGCGATCGGGTCGGCTTGTCTTCCCGCTTTGCAACCTTGAAGCTCCCTGCTTTGAGGCGCTCAACGTGCTCAGAGCTCTGTTTTTCAGTGGACGGCCGGTACGCCTGACTGTCATACCGGGTCACTTCAAACCGGATCGCGTTGTCGGTTTTGTTCCGGGTGAGATCAGCGTGCAACTGCCAGAACTCCTCCGGCACAAACTTACGGATTTCCCGCTCTCGCTCGACTATCAGGCGCACGGCCACCGACTGAACCCGGCCCGCCGACAGCCCACGGGCAATTTTCGCCCACAACAGCGGCGACACCATATAACCCACCACACGGTCCAGAAACCGACGGGCCTGCTGGGCATTCACGCGGTCGTTATCGAGGTTGCCGGGGTCCTTGAACGCTTCCTGAATGGCGCGCTTGGTAATTTCGTTGAACACCACTCGCCGGTACTTTTCAGGCTCACCACCGATGGTTTGCTGAAGGTGCCAGGCAATCGCTTCCCCTTCGCGGTCCAAATCCGTAGCGAGGTAAATATTGTCTGCAGACTTCGCCAGCCGCTTGAGTTCGCTGACGACTTTTTCCTTGCCCGGGAGAATCTCATAGCGGGCGTCCCAGTCGTGATCAGGGTCTACGCCCATACGCGCAACCAGTTGATCCCGCGCTTTTTTCTTTTTGTGAACCACCTTTTCTTCCGGGCTCATCTTGCGGGTAATCGCCGCCTGTCTGGCCCGCTCTTTGGGGTCACTGGTTGATCCGGAGCCGCTCACAGGAAGGTCGCGAATGTGCCCGACGCTGGACTTGACGATAAAGTCTGACCCGAGGTATTTGTTGATGGTCTTCGCTTTCGCTGGCGACTCTACAATAACGAGGCTTTTACCCATATCGGAGTTCTATATCCTTGGCGACGATCGGTCGAAAATTCAGCAAACCGTAAACTCGCAGTAAAATCAGTCGGCTAGAAAACATTTCATAGCCGCCATAGTTGTATAAATGCATTGTTGTACAGGGTCAAGAAAAGCAAGACAACCCATTCGTTAAAACGCGGCACGGTTTTCGTGCGGTTTTTTATCGGCTGACAGACAAAAAAGCCCGGCGTGTGCCGGGCTTTCTGTGGACGCGTTACTGACTCACTTCAGCGAATCAGAGACGCTCCCATACCGTCGCAATGCCCTGCCCGAGGCCGATACACATGGTGGACACACCAAGCTTACCGCCCTTGTTCAGCATCACGTTCAGCAGAGTGGTCGAGATACGCGCACCGGAACAGCCCAGCGGATGCCCCAGAGCAATCGCGCCACCGTTCAGGTTTACTTTCTCTTCCATCACGCCCAGCAGCTTCAGGTCTTTCAGAACCGGCAGAGACTGACCCGCAAAGGCTTCGTTCAGTTCCCAGAAGTCAATGTCGTCGACTTTCAGGCCTGCGCGCTTGAGCGCCTTCTTGGTGGCCGGCACCGGGCCGTAACCCATGATGGCCGGATCAACACCTGCAACCGCCATGGCGCGAACTCTGGCAATTGGCTTGAGGCCGAGGGCTTCAGCGCGCTCCGCCGACATCAGCACCATCGCTGCCGCACCATCAGTAAGTTGCGAGGAAGTTCCCGCCGTGACCGTACCGTTTTTGGGATCAAACGCCGGCTTCAACTGGCCAAGGGAGTCGACCGTTGTTTCCGGGCGAATCGTTTCGTCCTCTTCGATCAGCTTCTTGAAGCCGTTCTCATCATGCCCCTCGATGGGCACGATTTCGTTCTTGAAACGTCCTTCCCCGGTCGCTTCATGCGCAAGGCGGTGCGACCGTGCACCGAACTCATCCTGCTGCTGGCGGGTAATGCCGTGCATTTTTGCCAGCATTTCCGCCGTCAGGCCCATCATGTTGGACGCCTTCGCCGTGTACTTGGACGCCGCCGGGTTATGGTCGAAGCCATCGGTCATGGGAATATGGCCCATGTGCTCAACACCACCCACAACAAACATATCGCCGTTGCCGGTCTCGATCGCCTGGGCCGCCGTGTGAATCGCGCTCATCGAGGAACCACACAGACGGTTAACGGTCTGCGCCGCAGATTCATGGGGAATACGGGTCAGCAATGAAATCTGACGCGCCACGTTGAAGCCCTGCTCCTTGGTCTGGTTTACACAGCCCCAGATCACATCTTCAACTTCTTTCGGGTCGAGCTTGGGATTGCGCTCAAACAGGGCTTCGATCAGCGCTGCCGACAGGGTTTCCGCGCGAACATTGCGGAAACAACCGTTTTTGGCACGCCCCATCGGAGTCCGCACGCAATCGACGACGACAACGTCTCTCGGATTAAGGCTCATAGATCTTTCTCCGTTCGGGAATCTCGTTCAGGATTAGCCAAAGAACTTTTCGCCAGTCCTGGCCATCTCACGCAGTTTCTTGGTCGGATGATACATAGGACCCAGATCTGCAAACTTGTCTGCCAGCTCGACGAACTTGTCGACACCCATGTCATCGATGTAACGCAGGGCACCGCCACGGAACGGCGGGAAGCCGATGCCGAAGATCAGGCCCATGTCCGCATCGGCGGGGTCTTCAACAATACCGTCTTCGAGGCAGCGAACAGTCTCCAGACAAAGCGGAAGCATCATACGGGCGATGATGTCCTCGTCGCTGAAGTCGTTCTTACCCTGAACAACCGGCTCAAGCAGCTTGTAGGTTTCTTCGTCAACCACCTTATTCTGCTTGCCCTTGCGATCCAGTTCGTACTTGTAGAAGCCTTTGTCGTTTTTCTGTCCATACCGGTTGTTATCGAACATCACGTCAATGGCTGTCGTGCCCTCGTGCTTCATGCGGTCTGGAAAGCCGTCCGCCATCACATCGCCGGCATGCTTGCCGGTGTCCATGCCAACCACGTCCAGCAGATAGGCCGGGCCCATGGGCCATCCGAACTTTTCCATGACCCTGTCGACGTGCTGGAAGTCAGCGCCGTCACGGACCAGGTTCACAAATCCGCCGAAGTATGGGAACAGTACACGGTTCACCAGGAAACCGGGGCAATCATTCACAACGATCGGGGTTTTGCCCATGGCCTTGGCGTATGCCACGGTCGTGGCGATGGCCCGGTCACTGGTTTTCTTGCCACGGATAACCTCAACCAGCGGCATCATCGGCACCGGGTTGAAGAAATGCATACCGCAGAAGTTTTCCGGACGCTTCAGGTTTTTCGCCAGCAGGTCGATGGAAATGGTCGAGGTATTGGAGGTGAGAATGGCATCCTCGCGGACGTTGTCCTCTGTTTCGCGTAAAACCGCGTCTTTTACCTTGGCGTTCTCAACAACGGCTTCGACGACCAGGTCAACGTTCTTGAAATCACCGTAGTTCAGAGTCGGCGTGATGCTGTTGAGAACGTCCGCCATCTTGCTGGCGTCCATCTTGCCCTTGTCAACGCGCTTCGAAAGCTGCTTCTTGGCTTCTTTCAGACCCAGCGCGATGCCTTCCTGGGCAATATCCTTCATGATGATCGGTGTGCCCTTCAATGCCGACTGGAACGCGACACCGCCACCCATAATACCGGCACCAAGCACGGCGGCCAGCTTCACTTCACTGGCTTCTTTTTCCCAGGCCTTGGCTTTTTTCTTCAATTCCTGATCGTTCAGAAAAAGACCAACGAGACACGCGGCAACGTTGGTCTTCGCCATCCTGGCGAAGCCCTTGGCCTCAACTTCGAGCGCCTTGTCGCGGGTCATGCCTGCATGCTTCTGCATGACCTTGATCGCCTCAACCGGCGCCGGGTAGTTCTTACCAGCCTGACCGGCCACATAGGCCTTGGAAATCTCGAACGCCATCATGCTTTCCATGGCGTTCAGCTTGACCTTGCCTTTCTTTTCTTCACGGCGGGCGTGATAGTCAAGCTTGCCTTCATTGCACTGCTTGATGATGGCCAGAGCACTTTCCAACAGCTTGTCGCTTTCGACGACAGCGTCAACGGCGCCAACTTTCAGAGCCGTATCCGCCCGGTTTTCAGTGCCGCCACAAATCCACTCAACTGCGTAATCGACGCCGACCAGGCGCGACAGCCGAACGGTGCCACCGAAGCCGGGGAAGATGCCCAGCTTTACTTCCGGCAGGCCGACTTTGGCCTTCGGGTCCATTACCCGGTAATCCGTAGCCAGGCACATTTCAAAACCGCCGCCCAGTGCCATACCGTTGATTGCCGTTACGGTGGGGAAAGGCAGATCTTCAATGGCGCTGAATACTTCGTTGGCCTTGAGATTGTTGGCGACCAGATCTTCTTCGGAGCCGGCGAACAGCTCGGTGAACTCGGTAATATCGGCGCCAACAATAAAACTGTCCTTGGAGCTGGTCACAATCAGACCCTTCAGGCCTTTTTTCGCTTCCAGCTTGCCGGTCGCGGCGCGGAGCTCTTCGATCGTGAGGCGGTTGAACTTGTTCACCGACTCGCCCTGCAAGTCAAAGTTCAACTGAGCAATCCCGCCTTCGATCTCTTTAACCGTGATGGCTTTACCTTCGTAAATCATCAACTGATCTCCAGTCTGTGTTTGTAACTGCGTAGTCAGCTACACCAGCGTTACGCCGGGCAACCGCCAATGCAGCGAGATTTCGGTCACTACCCGTTCAAGCGATCCAAAAATTCATACAGTCGTTTGAATCGAGGGGCGACACGATGAAAAAAAACACGTCGTTTGTCAATTTGTTTCTCTTTGAATCCAGACTTCCAGTCTTTTGACTTAGACTTTAGTCCATAATGATAACATGCTCCGACCCGAGCCATGGCCAATAAACGACGCCAGGTTCAGATAACGCGCTCCGGCCGTGCAGGTATGGATCCGACGCCGATGAATGTTGCTCCTTTGTGGTATTGGATTACACTTAAGGGAGACACCGGATTTCATGGGGGAAACAGCGTGGCTACTTACAGGAAAATACTGGTTGCGATTGATCTTACCGAAGAGGCTCCGCAGGTGCTTGAAAAAGCCATGGATCTCGGGAAGGCCTACGGCTCGGACATCGTCCTGGTTCATGTCGTTGAGCCGGTCGGCTATGCCTATGGTGGCGATATTCCGATGGACCTGACCGAACTTCAGGACCAACTGGACAAGGCAGCCCATGAACAGCTGCGCAGCATTGGTGAGAAACACGGAATCAAGCCTGAAAGCCAGCTAGTGCTGGTGGGCCGGCCGGAATCGGAGATCCACAGGCTTTCTGAAGAGCTCGGAGCAGAGCTGATTGTGGTTGGCAGTCACGGACGAAAGGGCTTTCAGTTGCTTCTTGGTTCCACCGCCAACGGCGTTCTTCACGGAGCAATCTGCGACGTTCTGGCAGTGCGCATTTACGACTAGAGTCAGCCTGTTTCAGAGCGGTCGCTGGCTAGAGCGCTCCGTCTCCCTGCATTCTGGCTTCCAGTTTTCTCAGTTGACTCTCGAGGGAAAAGCTGACGCTGGAAGCCATTGAAAAGAAATTCAGTAGCGCCTTCAGATTGCTGTCGCCTTCACACACCGAGTGAATACGCTGCCACAGTGCCTGATTCACCAGTTGCAGGCGCTCGTTTCTGGCAACCAGCCCTTTCAGATCCCAGTCCGGAACCTGCTCATTGCGCATGGCAAGGTGCTGCTGCAGAAGGTAGTGGGAAACACTGCGCATAATGAATTCATCGTTACTGGCGAAAGGCAGGTGATGGACAGCCATGGGTTTGAGCTCAGCCAGCACAGGGCATCCGCTGGTCGCCATTTTGAGGCCCAGCAGTGAGCGCAGCGCTTCCTCCAGCGTGGTCGACTTGGAGTAGGTTCGCCGTTCGTCCTGAACCACAACAGACACCTTCTGATAGGCATCTTCTGCCTGGAACTCGGTAACAACCGGAAGAATTTCAACCGCGGCAGGACAACGGCTGGTATCTGCAGTTTTCAGCGGGCAGTTGGAACACTGGCAATGCGCCAGCCTGGTCCAGGCAGGAAGGTCAGCCTGACGGGCGTCCGCGATCCGGTCCGTTACCCGGAACTCGACGGGCGCCCGACCCTCCATGTCAAACCGGTACTTGATGTTCATTTGTTACCCTGTTCTTCCAGTTCCATCCAGCGCTCCATAAGAGCATCCAACTGACGCTGCGTTTCCGACATCTGCTCCAGGGTTGCAGAGACCTTATCCGGTGCCTGCGAATAAAACTCCGGGGCGCCGACCGTACCCTGCAGCTGGTTTAGCCGCGCCTCCAGCGTCTCAATCTGTTTCGGTAGTTCATCAAGCTCAAGCTTGAGCTTGTAGCTGAGCTTTGCCGCCCTGGGCTTCTTATCGGGTTGCTCGGGCTTGTTGGACGGCGGTGCCGCCGGGGCCGGGGTTTTATTGCTTTTGGTCGACCGCTCGCCCTGTTCTGCGGGAAAACGCCCGCCCTGACGTCGCCAGTCAGAGTAACCTCCGACGAATTCGCGAACTTTACCAGACCCGTCAAGAAAGACCGTGTCGGTGACCACATTATCCAGAAATTCCCGGTCGTGGCTGATCACGACGACGGTGCCGGCAAAATCCACCAATCGTTCCTCGAGCAGTTCCAGGGTTTCGACATCCAGATCGTTGGTGGGCTCATCCAGTACAAGAATATTGGCCGGTTTGCTGAACAGCTTTGCCAGCAACAACCGGGCTCTTTCGCCGCCGGAAAACACGCGGACCGGGGAACGCGCGCGCTGCGGGCTGAACAGAAATTCCTGCAGATAACCCAGAACGTGCTTGCTCTGGCCGTTGATTTCAATAAATTCCCGTCCTTCGGACAGATTGTCGAGCGCGTTTCTGTCCAGATCCAGCGCACCCCGGAGCTGGTCAAAGTAGGCAACCTGCAGATTGGTTCCCAACCGCACCCGCCCCTCGGTCGGGGCCAAATTTCCGAGCATCAGGCGAACCAGGGTGGTCTTGCCAGTGCCGTTCTCACCGACCAGGCCGATTTTATCGCCCCGCAACACCGTCATGTTCATATCCCGGATGATCGGGGCACCGCCGTCGTAGCTGAATGCCGCATCCTGAGCCTCGACCACCAGTTTTCCGGAACGAGCCGCATCTTCCACCGAAAACGACGCTGTTCCGCCACGCTCGCGGCGTTGAAGCCGTTCCTGCCTCATGGCTTTCAGCGCCCGCACACGGCCCATGTTTCGGGTGCGTCGGGCTTTGATACCCTGACGAATCCAGGCCTCTTCCTGTTTCAGCCGCTTATCGAACAGCGCATTCTGTCGCTCCTCTTCCTCCAGGGCTTTTTCCTTCAGATCCAGATAGCGGTCGTAGGAGGCCGCGAAACTCACCAGATGGCCGCGATCAAGCTCGACAACCCGTGTTGCCATCCGCCGTATGAACGCTCGGTCGTGGCTGACAAACAGGATGGCACCCCGGAACTGGACAAGCGCCTCTTCAAGCCAGGCAATTGCCGGCACGTCAAGGTGGTTGGTCGGCTCGTCCAGCAATAGAATATTGGGCTCCGTCACCAGTGCGCTGGCAAGCAGAACCCGACGCTGCCAGCCGCCAGAGAGCGTGTTGAGGGTCTGGTCTGGATCGATCGCATACTGGGCCAGAATATCACTGACCTTCTGATCCAGGCTCCAGCCGTCAAGTGCTTCAAGCCGCTCCTGCACCTTCATTAACCGGTCAAGGCTCTGTTCATCGGCGGACTGGGCAAGGTGATGGAATTCGGTAAGCAGTTTGCCGGTTTCGGGAAAAGCCCCGGCGACCACCTCATAGGCTGTGCGCTGATCATCAACCGGCAGGTTCTGGGGAAGCACAGACAGAACCGCGCCATCATCAAGCCTGACCAGGCCATTATCCGGCTGTATTTCTCCACTGACGATGCGCAGCAGCGTGGACTTTCCCTCGCCGTTACGCCCCAGCAGGCAGATGCGCTCGCCCTGCTCTACCGTCATGGAGGCCTGATCAAGCAGAGGTTGCATGCCATAAGCCAGAGAAATGGCATCCAGGGTAAGCAGTGGCACTATTTGGGCTCCTGTTATGAAAGTGTTACCGGGTCGCCGACCGACAAAACGCCCCGGGTATTGTGAACTCCGTTGACACCGAACATCACGCCATCGGCGGTTTTCCGGAAACTGGCCAGGGCCCTGAGTGGCTGGCCGTCGGACGAACGAACGCCCGTATCCGGGTCCACCGTCGTCAAAATGCAGCGTGAACAGGGTTTTACCAGGCTGATTGAGACATCACCCGCCGTCAGCGTCGTCCAGTTGTCCTCATCCCAGGGAGTTGCACCGCTGATAACCAGGTTCGGACGAAACCGCCGCATTTCGACAGGGCGTTCCAGGCGGGCGTTCAGATCTTCCAGCGACGCTGTGTTGGTCACCAGAAAAGGAAAACCGTCGGCAAAGCTGACCCGACGATACGCCGGAACCCAGTCGGGATTAACGCGCCGATAATCCCCGTCGGTCATGTATACAAAATAAACGGTTTTGCCACAGAATCGCGAGAGTGCCTCTGAGGCGTCAACAGCACCAGGGCATGCTCCGACACGATCCTGCCAGACACTGACTTCGAGGGAATCAGTGCCGGGAGCCAGGCTGAATTCACCCTGCCCCGGAATGGCCACGATCACGGTCTGACCATCAAACCGGGTGGTCACAAGCACAAGCTCGGGGTTCGCCCGCTGGGTGACAAACTGATGTCCGGAATCAACAATCATCCAGCGACGGTCCCCCGCCGGACCGAAGTCATCCAGTGTAAGAGAATCCACAGCTACCCCCGCCAGAGATTTTACGGGGTAAACGGTCAGCGAGTGAATATTCATGATGACCTCAGGCCTCCAGTCGGATTGCGCGATTCCTGAAGTATAAAACGAAAAAACCCGGCATGGATGCCGGGTTTCTGAGAATCTGGAGCGGGAAACGAGATTCGAACTCGCGACCCCAACCTTGGCAAGGTTGTGCTCTACCACTGAGCTATTCCCGCCTGATCAACGCAGCAGCATTCTACGGATTCGCCCTTTGTCGTCAATACTTTTATTGGCCAAACCGTTTTCCGGTTTCGAGATAACTTTGCTCCTCGTCAGAAGACCGGCGCTTTAGTGCCGCATTTCGATGCGGAAAACGACCGAACCGCCCGATTATGTCGTGATGATCCCGGGCGGACTGCAAAAAGCTGTTCATGAAGTCTCCCGCGATACCGTCCGTTGCCGCCGCTAGCTGCTCATAACATTCAACGGACAGTTCCTGATCTTCTTTTTTTTCGGAGTGCTGAAGCGGCATATACAAAAAGCCGCGCTGCACCGGGGGCAGCGCCATATCGTGCCCGCGCCTCAGCGCCTGTTTGCACAACCTGATCGCCAGACGGTCGTTCTCGAACGCGAGAGCGCCCCCACGATGGATCTGGCGGGTGAACTGATCAAGCAGCAGTATTTCCGCCAGGGCTCCGCCGGGCTTGTCACGCCAATGACTCAATCCATCTTCCGACGCAAACAGCACCATGGACATGAAACGACGACGAATTTCCTGATCGAAAGCGCGACTTGCGCGAAACCAGCGGTTCCGGTGAAAACCGTCGGGCAGCCCAGTGTCATCCAGCTCGCCGAACCAGAAATCCAGAATCTCCTTCCAATCGAACATATACGTTATCCTACCCTTTAATCACAGACTCAAAGGAGCCCACATGAACGGCGAACCGGCCATCATTCTTCTCGCCCATGGTAGCAGCGACCCGCGTTGGTGTGAGACCTTCGAAAAACTTGCGGGACCAACACTGGAGTCGGTGCCAGGCTCCCGTATCGCTTACATGGAACTTGCCGAACCCTCCATCGATACCGTAGTTTCGGAAGGCATGAAGGCCGGAAAACGCAATTTTACAATCGTACCGCTTTTTCTGGCCGCAGGGAGACATCTACGCAAGGATGTGCCGGGGATGATCACAGAGCTGGAAAAAACCCATGGAGTGACCATCTCACTGGCAGCCCCCATCGGCGAGAACCCTGAGCTTGGTAACGCCATCCGTGACGTTGTCAGGCACGAGTTGGCCAGGTAATACCGGTAAACGAATACGCCAGCGACTGGTGTCCGACCAAATGGAGTGAACGGATATGGATAAACGCATACTTATCACCGGTGGCACCGGCTTTGTTGGCCAGGCACTGTGCCCGGCGCTGCTGGCAAAGGGTTATTCCCTGACAGTACTCAGCAGACAGTCGGACGGCGCCGTTCACTCACTATGCGGGCGAGTAGAGGCCCTCGGCGATTTACAAAGTCTGGAAGGTCATTCCGGATTCGACGCGGTCATCAATCTTGCGGGCGAAGGCATAGCCGATAAACGCTGGTCAGAGGCGCGAAAACGGACGCTCAGAGACAGCAGGATCGCGCTGACCAAAAACCTCACCGGCATCATCAACACCTGGGGCAAGCCACCTGAGGTGCTTGTGTCCGGTTCTGCCGTCGGTTTCTATGGCCATCAGGGCAGCCAACCGGTCACCGAAGACACGCCGCCGGTTGATGAATTTACGCACAGAATGTGTAGAGACTGGGAAAACGCGGCACTGGCGGTCGGCAGCGAACAGACCCGCGTATGTTTGTCCCGCACCGGCCTTGTTGTCGGTCCGGGGGGCGGCTTTCTCAAACGGATGCTGCTGCCATTCAAACTCGGTCTGGGTGGGCGTATTGGCGATGGTCAGCAGTATATGCCCTGGGTTCACCGGGATGACGTGGTAGGCGCGATTATCTGGATGCTGGAAACACCCACGGCGAGTGGCGCCTACAACGTTGTCAGCCCGGGCCCGGTGACCAATCGGGAATTTACGGCCGGGCTGGCAGGCACTCTTCACCGGCCTGCGGTTTTCCCGGTGCCAGGGCCCGTGCTGAAAGTTGGGCTTGGTGAAATGGCTCGGCTGCTGCTGACAGGCCAACAGGCGCTGCCGAAAAAACTGCAGGACCAGGGGTTTGAATTCCGCTACGAACAGCTTGGGGCTGCGCTGGAAGACGCCACACGTTACTGACCGCAAACACCCACTGACGGGAAAAACTGTTTGACAGATATCATCCGCTTTCTTACTATACGCGCCTCCTCGACGAGGCAAGGTAAGAATCGATGCGTCCCCTTCGTCTAGTGGCCTAGGACTCCGCCCTTTCACGGCGGCAACAGGGGTTCGAACCCCCTAGGGGACGCCATTTCCTTTCAAGCCTGCAGCTCAATTCCTCCCCTTTAGTTTCTTCAAGCCTTACAGAAATTCGCCGATTTATCGGGCATCTGCAAGACAGAATTTGCCGACTACTGCTATAGTCGATCGGGCGTTCATTAAACCGATCTGGACTAAAGTTAGAGCATGCCGAAATTTCTGGCTCGTCTGCAGCGTTTTAAATCCGGATCTCCCCTGTCGTTCCGGCTTCTCGCGTACATCCTGCTTTTCAGCTCGATCTTCACCCTGATTAGCTCGGCCATCCAGATCTATTCGGATTTTCGAAACGACCTTTCCCAGATCGACCGCCGCATGGAGGTGGTCGAAACCGGCTATGCGACCAGCCTCGCCCGCAGCCTGTGGGCCCTTGATCAAACACTCCTGGAGACCCAGCTTGAGGGCATCCTCAGTCTGCCGGATATCGTTCATCTCAGGCTGAAGATTGAACCTGACTCCGAGCTCGTGCTTGGCACGATTCCGAGCGACGCCTCCACAAACAGCCACAGTTTTGATCTGGTTCATCAGGGTGATGACATGTTTACCCTCGGGCAGTTAACAGTGACTGCAGATCTGAAGCCGGTTTACGCTGACCTGGAACAGAAAATCCTGCTTACACTGGCCACCCAGTTCCTGAAAACCTTCTTCATTTCCATTCTGATCATCTGGATATTCCAGCACTTCGTTGCTCGCCATCTTACCGCCATGGCAGATTATGCCCAACGTTTTTCCCTCACCAACCTGGGCGAGCCCCTCACGCTGGACAGACCAGACACACCACCGAATAACAGCGATGAGCTGGCCCGGGTGACCGATGCTTTCAATCACATGCGCGAGCGTCTGTCGGAAGACGTTGAGCGACAGGAGCGTGACGCGCGGGAAATTCGCAAATTTTCCAAAGCCATAGAGCAGAGCCCCTCGTCCGTGCTGATCTGTGACCGGAAATGGCAGATCGAGTTCGCCAACCAGAAGTTCACTCAATTGACGGGTTACGATTTTGAAAGCATCGTCGGCAAACATCCCGGAACCCTGAATGAGGACATCAACAGCCATCGTGAAAGCAGGCAGCTCTGGCAGTCCATACGCCTACAAGTCCAGAGAGTGGGTGTCTGGCAGGGCGAAGTGAACAGTGTCCGCAAAAACGGTGAGCGTTTCTGGGAGCAACTGATCGTCACACCGATAAAAGCCAGTGACGGCGACGCAACCGGCTACCTGATCCTCGGCGAAGACATCAGCATACGTAAGCGCTACGAACAGCAGCTTCTGCGACAGGCCAACTACGATATCCTGACCGGCCTACCCAACCGGATGCTGGCCCTGGACCGACTGAAACTGGCCCTGGCCCAGGCGCGCCGGGAAAACACCCTGGTCGGGGTCATGTTTCTGGACCTGGACAACTTCAAACACATTAATGACACCCTGGGCCATGACGCCGGCGATAATTTTCTGATCGAGGCGGCTCGACGCATTTCAAGCTGCCTGCGCGGGACCAGCACCGTGGCTCGGCTGGGCGGCGACGAATTCCTCGTGGTGCTCCCCGGACTGGTCGACATCGAAGCATCAACCCAGGTGGCACAGCGGATTCTTACAACGTTTGAACCGCCCTACGTTCTCAATGGTCAGGAAGTGTTCGTGACCACCAGCATTGGTATTTCGATTTTCCCACAGGATTCGGACAACACCGGCATGCTTCTGCAACACGCCGATGCCGCCATGTATCAGGCCAAGAACAAGGGTAAAAGCGCGTTCGCGGTGTTCGCTCCGGAGATGACCGAAGTCTCCCACGAACGCCTGCAGATGGAATCGCTGATGCGCCGGGCGCTGGAGCAGCAGGAGTTCGAGCTCTATTACCAGCCCATTGTTCGCACGGACACGGGGCACCTGACCTCAGCCGAAGCGCTGCTGCGCTGGAAAAGCCCGACTCTTGGCATGGTGATGCCGGACAGGTTCATACCGCTGGCTGAGGAAACCGGCCTGATCATGTCCATTGGTGAGTGGGTACTCAAAGAGAGTTGCATGGCCGCGATGCGCTGGCGAGAGCACACGGGTGCCCGCATCGGCATTTCGGTCAACGTGTCACCGCGGCAGTTCCGTGACCCGGAATTTGTGAGAACGGTGATGCAGGCGCTTGAGCAAAGCGGCCTGGAACCAGACCAGTTGGAGCTGGAAATTACCGAACGGCTGATTCTGGACAACACCATAGAGACTGCGGATATCCTCCGCGAGCTGGATCAATCCGGTGTGAGGCTCTCTGTCGACGATTTCGGCACCGGTTATTCGGCGCTCAGTTATCTTAAGAGCTACCCCTTCGATACCCTGAAAATTGATAAATCCTTCGTGCAGGACGTCATGAAAGAGGAAGAGGACGCATCACTGGTCAGAGCCATTATCAATATAGCCCACAGCCTGGGTCTGCGAGTGATTGCCGAAGGTGTGGAGGAAGAGCCACAAACCCACTTTCTGAAAACCGAAGGCTGCGACTTCTCGCAGGGCTTTTTCTACAGCCACCCCCTGCCACCGGAAGAGTTCATTGGCTGGCTCGACAACAATCATCGCGTCTAGAGCCGAAACACCCGATCAGCGCTTGAGGCTTTTCTGGCGCTTTCTCCCGGGGCTGCGTCCCTGCTTCTGATCGTTATCTTTTTTCACTTTCTGTCGTGGCGTCAGGCGGTCAACCTTCTTTGCAAAAGGATTTTCTCCAGACTTGAACTCGAACCGGATCGGCGAACCCACTACCTTCAACACCTTGCGAAAGATATTCTCCAGATAGCGCTTGTACGCACCCGGCAATGAGTCCACCTGGTTACCGTGAACCACAATGACCGGCGGATTCGAGCCTCCCTGGTGGGCATAACGAAGCTTGATTCTGCGACCCTTAACCAGCGGCGGCTGATGCTGTGCAGTGGCATCCTGGAGGATCGCCGTCAGCCGGTTGGTGGGCCACTTCGCCATCGCGGATTCATAGCAGGCCTGAACAGATTCGTACATCACGCCGACACCAGAGCCGTGCAATGCCGAAATATAGTGCTTGTCGGCATAATCCAGAAAATCGAGACGGCGGGCCACCTGCTCTTTCACTTTTGCCCGGGTATCCGGGTCCATGCCATCCCATTTGTTCACGGCAATGATCAGAGATCGACCGGCGTCGAGCACAAACCCGATCAGGTGCAAGTCCTGGTCAACCAGGCCCTCCCGGGCGTCAATTACCAGAATGACAACGTGAGCGTCTTCAACAGCCTGAAGCGTCTTGATGATCGAAAACTTCTCGACCACCTCACTGACGTTCTTTCGCCGGCGCACCCCGGCAGTGTCAATCAGGGTGTATTGTTTGTCGTGCCGCTCGTAAGGTACGTAGACACTGTCACGGGTCGTGCCCGGCAAATCGAACACGATGACACGTTCCTCCCCCAGCATCCGGTTTACCAGGGTTGATTTACCCACGTTGGGGCGCCCGACGATACCAATGCGGATACCCGGGTAGCGATCGGCCCTGTCCTGCTCCGCACCCTCTTCAAGCGCTGGCAGCAGAATCTCGAGCATGGAGCGAATGCCGCGGTTATGAGAGGCGGCAATCAGAAACGTGGAATCAAAGCCCAGACCGTGGAAATCAGCAGCTGCGATATCCGGATCCTGGCCATCGGTTTTATTTACCACCAGGTGTGCGCGTTTGCCGGTTTTGCGAAGGTGGTTGGCCACCACTTCATCGCTGCCGTTGAGTCCCGCCTTGCCATCAACCAGAAACAGAACAATATCGGCTTCCTCGACGGCCTGCATGGACTGCCGCGCCATTTCGGCATCGAGACCCTGTTCATCACCGGTCAGGCCGCCGGTATCGATCGCAATAAAGCGTTGACCTTCAAAGTTCCCTTCACCGTATTTCCGGTCACGGGTTAGGCCGGGAAAGTCTGCGACCAGTGCATCCCGGGAACGAGTCATCTGATTAAACAGCGTCGACTTCCCGACATTGGGTCGACCGACAAGGGCAATTACAGGCGTCATTTATTTCCGTCGCGTTTGTCGAGGGTGAAAACACTCATTTCACCACTGTTGCCATAGACCAGCAGGCGGCCACCAGACATCAGTTTGAACGGCACTCTCAGGCCCTCGTCATCAAACTCAAGCTGACCCTGAAGAGATCCGTCCTCGAGTGACAGAATATGGATGTAACCCTCGAAATCCCCCACCAGAAGATAGTCATCAAGCACAATTGGCTGGCTCAGCTGGCGCCAGGCCAGTTTATCCTGACGCCATAATTCCCGACGGTCCTGCCCTCGCAACGCAAAAACATCGCCACTGGACGCCGCAAGGAAAATGTTACCGTCACTGATCATCGGTGAATGCAGGCTGGACGCCGGCCGGCTCCAGATTTCCCGGCCGCTCTCTATGTCTACCAGCGCAAGCTTCCCCTGGTAGCCCACGGTCAGCGCGGCGCTGTCAAGAATCAGTGGCACACCGGCAACGTCCACCAGCCTCTCCAGTTCGGTTCGACCGGCCGGCTCGCCCACCTGGTACTGCCAGACCGGCTGGCCAGTTTCGTTACTGAGCGCTATCAGCCTGCCATTAGCCAGGGAGGCCAGCACCAGGTCTGCCCCCACCAAAGGTGCCGCCGCTGCTCTGAGGGACAATGGGGGCACCGCGCTGTCGTACTGCCAGAGTTTTTCACCATTACTGGTGTTGAACGCATGGACCTTACCGTCGATGCTCTGGACAACCACCATGGAATTATTGGAGCTTGGCGCTGCCAGCACCTCGTTCGGCAGAGTCGCGTTCCAGACCTCTTGGCCATCGTCCCGGGAAAGTGCCAGAAGGCGGGCATCGCGGGTTACTACATAGATCAGTGCCTGGTCGCCGCCGACGCCTGCCATGATTTCCCGGTCAATATCCCGCTCCCAGACAGTCTGGCCTGCTTCCGGCTCCAGTGCGTAGACTTCACCGTCTGCTGATGCCGCAAAAATTCTGTCGCCGGTGTAAAGCGGCTCAAGGTAGAGGAAACTGCCATCGTGACCATCGCCGATGCTTCTGTTCCAGACTTCCTCGAGCTCGACCGACGACACCACTTCCGGCACGGGCGCCGGTTGTTCAAAGGTATCGGTGGTGCTGCAGCCTGCCAGCGCAAACACCATCGCCAGCAGTCCGGTTTGCTTCAGAAAACGGGCTCCCGGGTTGAATGCCGGCATCAGGCGTCCTCCCCGACACCCAGGTCAGCCAGTTTGAGTTCAAGAACTGCATTACGCTGTTCCGCGCCCCGATCACGCGCCTTGAGATATGCCTCGCGGGCTCCGTCCCGATTACCCTGTGCAAGCAGAACATCCCCGCGAAGTTCGGAAAATATCGCCTCGAAACTGTCCGCATTGGCCGCGCCGTCGAGGGTCGTAAGCGCCGCATCATACTGCTCGAGACCAAGCTGAGCGCGGGCGAGGCGGCTGCGAATGACCAGCGCCAGTGGCCCGGACGAGTCGGCCTGACTGTTCGCCCATTCAAGCGTCGAAACGGCCGCTTCGACATTGTCCTGTTCCACCAGCTGCTGTTTGGCAAGGATCAGACTTCCGTAAACGGCATAGGCACTGTCCGAGTAATCTTCACGCAGGTTATTCGCAACGAATTCAACGGTTTCAGCACGGTTCTCGTCAGATTCGTCGGTATAGGTGTTGATCAGGTTGGCAAACTGGGAGGCCGCCTCGGTCCTGTACTGGACCTGCTGGTTCTGCCAGGCCTGCCAGCCAAAGACGATCGCGAGAGCCGCGCCCACACCAAGCAGCAGCGAGGTACCGTTTTTCTTCCACCAGTCCTTGATGGCCTGAACCGTCTCTTCGTCTGTGCGCATTTCCGCCATGGTGACTCCCGTTAAGTACTTGTTTCAATGTAAACGTTTGTATATTGCTCGCTGACAGACCGGACTCTCAGGCCAAGAGGCCTCTCAGAACCGGGGCCAGTTCCGCAACGCTGATCTCCCGCTGTTCCTCGCCGGAACGCAGGGGTTTCAGCGCGACTGTTCCGGCCGCGATTTCATTCTCGCCAAGAACAAGCGCATAACCGGCCCCGCTCCTGTCCGCCTTTTTCATCTGGCTTTTGAAACTTCCGCCACCGCAATGACTTACGATCACTGTTCCCGGCAACTCGTTCCTTAAAGATTCCGCGACCTGCAGCGCCGCGCCCACAGCGCTTTCGCCCATGGCGGTTACGTACACATCGGCGTTACCGTTAACTGAGGCCGGTATCAGATCCAGGGTTTCCAGCAGCAGAATCAGTCTTTCCAGGCCCAGAGCAAACCCGACGGCAACCGTGGGTTTGCCGCCCAACTGCTCGACCAGGCCGTCATAACGCCCTCCAGCGCAGACGGTCCCCTGGGCGCCCAGGCTGTCGGTAATCCACTCGAACACGGTCTTTCCGTAATAATCCAGCCCGCGTACCAGGCTCGGATTGACGGTGTAACTGACACCGGCCGCCTCGAGCAGCGCCCTGAGCGCGTCGAAATGCTCACGGGATTCATCATCCAGATAGTCATCAAGCCGCGGTGCCTGCGCCAGGATCTCCCGGGTTCGGGCATTTTTGCTATCAAGGATTCGCAGCGGGTTCGACTCCAGCCGACGCTGACTGTCATCGTCAAGTTCACCTACATAATCGGACAGATACTCAACCAGTGCCGTGCGGAAACGACGACGGGCTTCGGCCGTTCCGATAGAGTTGATTTCCAGCCGGGTGTGGTCCCCCAGACCGAGTTCACGCCACAGCCTGGCCGTCAGCACCAGCAGTTCGGCATCAATATCCGGGCCAGCCATGCCGAAGCATTCCACCCCAATCTGATGGAACTGACGATATCGGCCTTTCTGGGGACGCTCGTGCCGGAACATGGGGCCGGTGTACCACAGGCGGCGGGTCTGATTGAACAGCAGGCCGTGCTGCTCTGCCGCGCGTACACAGCCCGCAGTACCTTCAGGGCGCAGGGTCAGGCTGTCACCGTTGCGATCCTCGAAGGTGTACATTTCTTTCTCGACGATATCCGTCACCTCGCCGATCGAGCGCTTGAACAGGTCGGTCTGCTCAACCACCGGCATGCGGATTTCCTGGTAACCGTACTGGGACAGAACCTTGCGGATGCTACCCTCGACGTACTGCCAAACCGGCGACTGCTCTGGCAGGATGTCATTCATCCCGCGAATTGCCTGGATCTTAGCCAATGTAAAACCTTTTCCTTAAATGAGTCCCTGACGCGCCATCAATCGACCGAACGGGTAATAATCGACTCTTCCTGTTCCTTGCGGCGCGCTATTTCAGCGCGAATCAGGCGCTCCAGGTCATCCGTCAGGTTGGCGTTGTCCAGTTTCTGGTTCGGTTTGCCGGACATGTAAAGCAGGTTTTTGGGGCTTCCGCCCGTCAGTCCCATGTCCGCTACTTTGGCTTCACCCGGGCCGTTGACGATGCAGCCGATAACGGCAACATCCAGCGACTCGTTCACGTCTTCCAGCCTGGCTTCAAGGTCATTCATGGTCTGAATTACATCGAAGTTCTGACGTGAACAGCTGGGACAGGCAATAAAGTTGATCCCCCGGCTGCGCAGGCGCAGGCTTTTGAGAATATCGTAGCCGACCTTGACTTCCTGAACCGGGTCCGCCGCAAGGGATACGCGGATGGTGTCACCAATGCCATCCATCAACAGCATCCCCAGACCAATCGAGGATTTAACCGTGCCTGAACGTAATCCCCCCGCCTCGGTTATTCCCAGGTGTAACGGCTGCTCAATCTGCGAGGCGATCTTGCGATAGGCGTCGACCGTCATGAACACTTCCGAGGCTTTCAGGCTGACTTTGAAGTCGGGGAAGTTGTGACGATCCAGGATGTCGATATGGCGCATGGCGGATTCAACCAGCGCATCGGCGTTGGGCTCGCCGTACTTGCGTTGCAGAGACTTTTCCAGGGAGCCGGCATTAACGCCGATACGGATCGGAATATTGCCATCCTTGGCGGCACTGATGACCGCACTGACCCGGTCATCGCGGCCGATATTGCCCGGATTGATGCGCAAACAGTCCACACCCAGTTCCGCGACCCGCAGAGCAATCTTGTAATCGAAATGAATATCCGCAACCAGCGGTACCGACACCCGTGAACGAATCTTTCCGAAGGCCTCGGCCGCGTCCATGGACGGCACTGAAACCCGGACAATATCAGCGCCCGCGTCCTGCATGGCGGCGATCTGCGCCACCGTTGCATCGACATCGCAGGTTTCGGTGTTAGTCATGCTCTGTACCGCGATCGGCGCATCGCCGCCCACGGGCACATTGCCCACCATGATCTGCCGGGATTTGCGTCTAATAATTGGAGATTCGTGTTTCATAGCTTTCTAACCAGGGAATAGGTTCAAAAATATCAGAGGGTCAGCGTGAATTCTGTACGGTTATTTACGACCCGGAACCTCTCGAGGTCCACCGAATCGCCACCAAAGCTGACGGATTCAACCGCATCTACCGCACCGATGACCACATCAAACGGAGCTCTGCCCGAAACACGGATCTGATCGCCCGCACGCTGCAGCGAGGCCACAAGCCGTGCACCGGAAGAATCCGTGACCTGCACCCAGCAATCAGCCACAAAGGACATTTGCAGTTGTGTGGCCGGCGCCACTGCCCCGGGCTGTGCGCTCTCTTCGAAAACCGGGTCGGGCTCCGCAATCGGTTCGACAGTCTCTACGATGGGCCGTTCCGCAGGGGGCTGGCCGGAAAGATCAGCGAGGACAGGATCCTGAGCGGATGCGTCGTTCTCGGCCGGCCCGGAGCTTTCCACAGGCGCCTGGCTGTCCACAGGATCCTCGCTGTTCAAAGCTTCCGGATTGCCCTCAAGCTCCGAACTGTCAAAAGGCTCCGGGCTGTCTGCGCGCTCAGGACTGTCGACAACTTCAGGGCCACTCATAGAAGCAGCGCTGTCGGATTGTTCTACGCTGTTGATGTCCGGCCCGGCAGTCAAGCCCGGGTCGACATTACCGGCAGGTGCCTGACCTTCTTCACTATCGGTCGCCGAACCGGCACTTGCCCCGGGTTGCGCGTTGTCTGGCACCATCGATGGCTCAAGTACCAGCTTCCAGGCACCCACACCGAGAAGGCCCAGAATTAAAATGATGACCAGTCCTTTCGCGAGCTGGCGCTTTTTCCTCCGGCGGCGTTCAATATCAACCAGTGGATTTTCCTGCTCCAGCTGCTCCCGTTCGCGCCGGATCGGCTCCAGTTCAACGTTCAGCGTCTGGATCAGCTCATCCGCATCGGCACCAACCTGCTTGGCGTAGGCTCGGACGTAACCTTTCAGAAACAACTCACTGTCAATCTGGTCGTATTCGGCGTCTTCTATGGACTGAATAATGGACACACGAAGATGCTGGGCATTCGCCACATCTTTCAGGCTGAGACCGAGTTTCTCTCTGGCCCGTCTAAGCTGTTTTCCGGCGGGTTCGCCGACAGCAGTATGTTGTGCCTCTTCACTGTCCATCAGCTTCTAACACCTTGTATTGTCGATACTCTGAGGAGTTCGGGAAGTCACTTTTCAGCAGCAGTGCCAGGCTGGCCTCCCGATCGTAATCGCCAAAATGCCGGGCGATTCTGATGCCGGTCATCAGGCTCTCCGGGGAATGGCGCAGATTGGTGTTTCTCTGCATGGCCCCCGTCAAACGGGTGTAATAACGTTCAGCTGCCACGTAATTGCCAGTCGCCACCAGGGTTCGCGAAAGAGCCAGCAGGGATTCTACGTTACCCCGGGACAGATCAACCGATCTGCGGTAAGCGAGAACCGCAGCCTCCAGATTGTTCAGTCGCTCTTCGGAAAGTCCGAGATTGAAAAAGATTGACGCGCGATCCGGATATTCCGTATCCCGCGCGGCGGCTGCAAACTGGTCGCGTGCCGCCTCAAATCGGCTTCTGCCGTACAGAAATGCTCCGTAATAAACCCGGGCACGGGTATAGCCTTTATCAGCGGCAATCGCTGCCCTGTAGGACTGCTCGGCCAGTTCTTCCTCGCTGTCATACTGGTAGAGCAACCCCTGGACAGCCAGCACACCGGCATCATCGGGTGCCAACTCGGTCGCCCGGTCAATATGAATCCGTGCGCGGTCAGCATTGCCCTGCCCGATATAGGCTGTCGCCAGACGAACGTAATTCTCGACGGCCTGGCCTTTATCGGCCTCCCGTTTGAAGCGGCTGTCCGTTGAGGTCACGCAGCCCGCCGTCAGCATTGCAGCCAACACAAGCGTTAGCCACAGGTAGCTTTTACGGAAGGGAAGTTCTGTCACTGACGAAACCCTCTTTAAACGTGAGGCAACCGCCACTAAGGGGCAACCTGCTGAACCTGGATGTAACGTTGACTGCGTTTTGTGCGGTCTTCGACCTGCCCCACAAGTTGCCCGCAGGCCGCATCAATATCATCACCACGCGTTGTTCTGATCGTCGCGACATAACCGGCCTCGTTCAAAACAGTCTGGAAACGGCGAGTCGCGTTCATGCTGGGACGGCGGAAATCGCTTTCCGGAAACGGGTTGAAGGGAATAAGGTTTATCTTGCAGGGCAGATCCCGGAGCAACACAGCGAGCTCCCGGGCGTGTTCCGGTTGATCGTTCATCCCTTCGATAACCGTGTACTCAATGGTTGCCTTTCGTTTCTCCGGCAACCGGGCAAAGTAGCGTTTGGTGGCCGCAAGCAACTCTGCTATCGGGTACTTTTTATTCAATGGCACCAGCTTGTTACGAAGCTCATCATTCGGAGCATGCAGTGAGATAGCCAGTGAAACATCGGTAACTTCCGCCAGTCGATCGATGGCGGGAACCACCCCGGATGTACTCAGGGTGACCCGGCGTTTGGAAATACCGTAGGCCAGATCCTCCATCATCAGGTTCATGGCATCCACGACATTGTCAAAGTTCATCAGCGGCTCGCCCATGCCCATCATCACCACGTTGGTGATGGGTCGATCCGGACCGGGCTCGAATGGCATGAATGCTTTACGGGCAACCCACACCTGGCCAATGACTTCCGCGGCCGTCAGGTTACGGTTGAACCCGCGTTTGCCGGTGGAGCAAAACGTACAATCCAGCGTACAGCCAATCTGAGAAGATACACAGAGTGTGCCTCGCTCGCCGTCGGGAATCAGCACGGTTTCAACGCTGTTGCCATTGTCCATCCGCATCACCCACTTGCGGGTGCCATCTTTGGAGGACTCATCGTAGACCACCTCCGGACCGCGAATTTCTGCAACCTTCTTCAGCTTTTCCCGAAGCGCCTTACTCATATTGGTCATTTGATCGAAGTCATCGGCACCACGCTGGTGAATCCACTGAAGCACCTGAGTCGCGCGGAAACGCTTTTCTCCCAGGGAGTCAAAGAAAGCTTCAAGCTTTGCTTTCGGCATCCCCAGCAGATTGGTTTTTTCCGCAACATCTGTCATTTCGTAACCTCGATCAAATAACCAATACGGGCCCGGCGTTTGGCCGGACCCGCTACGACAATGCCAGCTGCATGATGAGCAGCCGCAGGATCAGCCTCGTGGGCAGATCTCGTTGTCGTTAAAGAAATACGCAATTTCACGCTCGGCTGACTCGGCAGAGTCTGAACCGTGGACGGCGTTGGCATCAATGGAAGACGCAAAATCCGCCCGAATCGTGCCCGCATCCGCTTCTTTCGGGTTCGTTGCCCCCATCAGATCACGATTCTTGAGAATAGCGCCGTCACCTTCTAGCACCTGCACAACGGCGGGACCGGAGGTCATGAACGCAACGAGGTCGTTAAAAAAGGGACGCTCTTTGTGTTCCGCATAAAAGCCTTCCGCCTGCTCCTGGGTCAGGTGCATCATCTTGGCAGCAACAATGTTCAGGCCGGCTTTTTCAAAACGGGAATAGATCTCACCGATCACGTTCTTTGCGACCGCGTCGGGCTTGATGATCGAGAGCGTGCGCTCGTTAGCCATGATTTTCTCCAGTTGGTTTCTAATAAAAACTCAGGTTCAAGATTATACGCAGTCCGGAGCCAACTGCCTACCGCACCGCACGCAGGCGAGTCACCGCCTCAACAATACGGTCTGCAGCAAAATCCACGTCTTCCGATGTGGTATAACGCCCAAGCGAGAAACGCAGGGCCTGGTGGGCCTGACGATCATCAAGTCCGATTCCCCGCAGCACATAAGACGGCTCTACGGTGGCAGAGGAGCAGGCGGAGCCGGAGGATATGGCAAGGTCACGCAGGCCTAGCATCAGCGTTTCCGCATCCACCCCTTCGAATGAAAGATTGAAAATACCCGGCACGCGGTGCGCGTCACTGCCATTGAGGGTGACACCCTCAAGCTTTCCGATGCCTTCGAAAAGACCCGCCCTGAGCGCTTCCAGGCGAGTGCGTTCATCATCAAGATGAGCTGCCGCCATCTCGAACGCTTTACCCATGCCGACAATCTGGTGCGCGGGCAAGGTGCCGGATCGCATACCCCGTTCATGACCACCGCCGTGAATCTGGGCGCTGATCCGAACCTCGGGCGCCCGCCGCACGAAGAGCGCGCCTATGCCCTTCGGGCCATAGGCCTTGTGCGCTGAAAGCGAGAGCAGATCCACTTTCAGCTGGTCCACGTCCAGCTCAAGCTTGCCAGGCGCCTGCGCCGCATCCACATGAAACATAACGCCTTTACCGCGGAGCATCGCACCAATGGCGGCAATATCAGTTACACAGCCAAGTTCGTTATTCACCAGCATCAGGCTGACAAGGGTGGTATTGTCCCGCAGTGCCCCGGAAACCTGATCGCAGGCAATGCGCCCGTCGCGGCCCGGGCTGAGCCAGGTTACGTCAACGCCCCGATGCTCGAGCCACTTACAGGTATCCACCACCGCTTTATGCTCGATGCTTGAGGTCACGATATGAGGCTTTTCCACGCCGTCTACCGCCCCTTTGATCGCAAGGTTGTCTGACTCGGTCGCACCGGAAGTCCACACAATTTCCCGTGGATCGGCGTGGATCAGATTGGCGACCTGCCGCCGGCTTTTCTCAACGGCTGCCTCGGCCTGCCAGCCGAAACCGTGGGACCGTGACGCCGGATTACCGAACACGCCATCGGGTGTCAGGCATTTCATCATTTCTTCTACAACAGCAGGATCTGCGGGCGTCGTGGCCGCATAATCAAGATAAACCGGCTTTTTCATAGTGGTGTCGGGCAATTTTCAGGGCCTGTTCAGAGTCAGAACAGGCGTTTACAGCAACGCCTGATCAGTAAGACGGTCGGTGTTGATGGTCTGCGAATCCTTTTCGGATTTGCGAAGGTTCTGGCGGCTGGCCACAACCTGGATTTCCCGCTTTCTCATCAGATCGCCAAGGCTGATATCACTCAGAAACTGATGTATCTGGTCGCTCAGGTCAGACCAGAGATGATGGGTCAGGCATTTTTCGCCGTTCTGACAGTCGCCTTTGTTACCGCAGCGGGTGGTATCGAGGGATTCGTTAACCGCGTCAACAACTTCCGCAATATACACGGCGTCCGCGCCGCGACTGAGCTGATAACCGCCGCCGGGCCCGCGAATACTTGAAACCAGATTCTGTCGCCTTAACCGGGAAAATAGCTGCTCCAGATAGGACAGCGAAATCCCCTGTCGCTCGGAAATATCCGCAAGGCTGACCGGCCCCTGGTCACCGTGAAGGGCCAGATCCAGCATTGCCGTCACCGCGTAGCGGCCTTTGGTGGTCAGTCTCATAGGGTCAACACCGATAAGTGTTTGTTGCAAAACATTCTCGATCGAGTATGAATTGACCCACTATTTCAGTCAAGTATTCAGCGCCCGCGCGTTTCGTCATCTCGTACGCAGTCGAAGTCTTCTTCCGGCAGCGGCGGCAAAGCGCCGTTCTGATATTCGCTGTTCACCTTCCTCAGCGCCTTGCACATGTTCTCTATTCGATCATCTACAACGTGCATGTGATCAAGCAGACTCCGCATGGCGCGGGCCACAGGGTCCGGCATTTCCTCAGTAACACCATAGGCATCGAATCCCATGCGCTCTTCCATGTCTTTGCGCCGCTGATCATCGTCGCCCTTGCGTTTGGCTACAATCCGCCCCGGAATGCCCACCACCGTCGCACCTTCGGGAACCGCCTTGGTCACCACCGAGTTAGATCCGATTTTGGCACCGGCACCCACCTCAAAGGGGCCAAGAATCTTCGCGCCGGCCCCGACAACAACGCCGTTGCCGAGCGTGGGATGGCGTTTGCCCTTGTTCCAGCTGGTTCCGCCCAGGGTGACGCCCTGATAGAGCGTAACGTCATCGCCAATGATGGTCGTCTCGCCAATCACCACACCCATGCCATGGTCGATGAAAAAGCGGCGGCCAATGACGGCTCCGGGGTGAATCTCAATGCCGGTCAGCCATCGCACAATGGTCGAGAAGGTGCGAGCCAGCCACTTCAGCCCCAGCCCCCAGAGCCAGTGGGAAAACCGGTGACACAGCAGCGCGTGAAGGCCCGGGTAGTTCGTCAGTACCTCAAACGTATTTCTTGCTGCTGGATCACGATGAAACACGCTGCCAACGTCTTCCCTCAAGCGCTCAAACATAATGTTAGCCCTGTTCATCTGCGATTGTTCTCACTCGCGAGCCACTGCCGGGTCGACCCGCGGATTTCTGAACCGCCGTCAGAATACCCCGGAGAATGTTGATTTCCATCTGATCCATCTGTGCTCGCTGAAACAACCGACGCAGGCGGGTCATCAGTTGCCTGGGCTTTTCCCGACGATGGAATTCGACATCAACCAGCGCCTGCTCCAGGTGCTCGAAAAAGCTTTCCACGTCCTGAACCGGTGCCGGCGGGACATCCCAGCCCGGATCCCCCGGCGCCACCATAGGCGTTAAATAGGGGCTCTGCTCCTGACCTTCAATGCCCCGCAGAAAATGCATGCGCAGTTCATAGCAGATAACCTGAACGGCCATAGACAGGTTCAGGGAGCTGTAGTCCGGGTTCGATGGAATGTGGATATGGAAATGGCAGCGCTGCAGCTCGTCATTACTCAGGCCGTGGTTCTCGCGACCGAATATCAGCGCCACAGGCCCCGCAAGGGATTGCTCAGCGGCCTTCACTGCGGCGTCTGGCGGCGCAATCACCGGCCACGGCACTTTTCTACCTCTCGCACTGGTGCCCATCACGCAGACACAATCCGAGATAGCCTCATCAAGACTACTGACCACCTGCGCGTTATCCAGCACATCCGATGCGCCGGCTGACCGGGCATAGGATGCTTCGTCCGGGAAAGACGCCGGGTTCACAAGGCACAGATTTCCCACGCCCATATTTTTCATTGCGCGGGCCACCGCACCGATATTGCCGGAGTGGGACGTTTCCACCAGAACAATGCGGATCCGGTCGCTGAAGGCTCCGGTACCCTCCTGGGGCAATGCGGCTTTGTGCATGCTTCAACTGTCTCTATTGGCTTCCAGAAAGATTTAAAGCATACCAGATTCGCAATCGATACAGACCCCGGGATTACCCCTAGCACACCGTCTGCGGTGTGATCCCGGGCGCTAAAACCATACAAGCGTATTCAGGTTTGGTATGATATGCGCCCTTCACACACCTGGGAAACGAACACTCAGATGCAACCAGCGATCAAAATGGCCCTTCGCGTCGCGAGACAGGGCTCGGATTACCTTAAAGCACACTTTGAACGCCAGGAACCCAACGGCGATGCGGATGACCGCGCTACGCAGCTTGACCGCGTGGAACGGTCCATCTACGACAACTTTTCAGAACAGCTCGAGAAGGCCTACAAGGATCATTCCATCGCCGGACTGAACGAGTCCGATGCCGGCAGCCATGACAAAAGCTGGCACATCTTCCCGGTGCTGGGACGCGAGAATTTTCTGAGAGGCATTCCCGATTTTGCGGTAGCGCTGATCCAGAAGAAAAACAACCGCACCGAAAATCTGCTGCTGATCAATCCGGTGACCGGTGAAGAGTACTCCGCCAGTCGCGGCCACGGCGCTGCGCTCAACAGCAGGCGGGTCCGTACCAGCGAAACCAAGCACGCTGATCGCGCAGCCATCGTCAGCAACCTGCTGGACCAGACCAGAAATGGCGGTGAAGATGCTCTGATGTGGGGTGAAATGGCGTCTCTGCTGGCTAAAGACAGCAGCATGTTCCGGACGGCCGGATGTGTTGCGCTGGATATTGCCAGGGTGGCTTCCGGCCATCTGGACGCTGCAGTGATTTTTCGCCCGGAACCGGCTGATCTCGCAATCGGCGTCACCCTGGCGATGGAATCAGGGGCCCTGACGGGTGATTTCGTTGGCAACCCCTTTACCGATAAAGCCAAACAGCTGGTTGTAGCCAACCCGAAGCTGTTCCGGGAAGTTCTCAAGACCCTGCATCCGTTCCGCGGACGCCTTCCACAATAGATTCTGACTCTTCTGCCGCCGGTACGAAAAAAGCCGCTTCCCATCGGAAAGCGGCTTTTTTGTCGGGCTGTATCAGTCCCCCCGAAATCCTGTCCAAAAGGCCTACATGCGATTCAGCCACTCCGGTGGTTCTTCATTTTCTTCTTCACTGCCCGCAAGGCCCTCTTTGGCCGGCACCATCAGATCCTCACGATCCACATGCATTACAACCAGCAGGTTCGCAGATACGTAGATGGACGAGTAGGTACCCACAACCACACCGATGATCAGTGCAATGGCAAAGTTATTGATGGCTTCTCCGCCGAGCAGGAACAGTGCCAGCAACACAACCAGTGTGGTACCGGATGTGTTGATCGTGCGGCTGATGGTCTGATGGATGGACTCGTTGATCACATGCTCGGAATCGCCCTCTCGCATCGTGCGGAAGTTTTCCCGGATGCGGTCCGCTACAACAATGGTGTCGTTCAGCGAGTAGCCGATGACCGCCAGCAGGGCTGCCAGTACACTGAGATCAAAGGTCCACTGGAACAGCGCAAACACGCCAAGCACGATGATCACGTCGTGGGCCAGTGGCACCACCGACGCGATGCCGAATTTGAACTGAAAGCGCATGCCGACGTAAATCAGTACCACCGCCAGCGCGATCAGCAGGCCAAGTCCGCTGTCCTCTTTAAGCTCGTCACCGACCTGTGAACCCACAAATTCAGAACTGACCAGTTCAAGCTGATCACCTCCGGCTGACAAAGCCGAGGTGACTTCCTGAGCCAGCGCATCATTCGAGGCTTCGGCCATGCGCACCAGTACCGTGGTATCCGAACCAAAATTCTGTACCACAAACTGTTCGAAACCGGCCTCTGACAGCGCCGTACGAACGTCGCTCAGCGCGGGGGGCTGCTGGTACTCGAACTCGACCGAGGTGCCACCGGTAAAGTCCAGGCCGTAATTCAGGCCGCGCACCGCCAGTAAGGCTATCGAAATTACAATCAACGATATGGACAGGACGGAAGCAATTTTCCGAAAGCCCATGAAATCAATGGGTTTCTTGGCAACTTCAGACATTGGCTTGCTTCCCTCCGATCGACAACTTCTTGATGTTTCGACCGCCGTAGACAAGATTAACGATACTGCGACTGACCATCAGCCCGGAGAACATCGATGTCAGAATACCGATGGACAGGGTGACTGCAAACCCTTTGACCGGGCCAGAGCCCATGGCAAAAAGGATGACCGCAACCAGTAGTGTCGTGATGTTGGCATCGACAATGGACACAAACGCCCGCGAATAACCGGCGTTGATCGCCGACTGCGGCGGCACCCCGGTTTTCATTTCTTCCTTGATCCGCTCGAATATCAGCACGTTTGCATCCACTGCCATACCGACCGTCAGCACGATGCCGGCAATACCCGGCAGCGTGAGCGTCGCTGACAGAATCGACATGCAGGCAATCAGCATCATCAGATTGAGCGTCAGCGCAGCGTTGGCAATCAGGCCAAAGCCCCGGTAATAAATGACCATGTAGACCAGCACAAGACCGAAGCCCAGCAGGACCGACATCATGCCCGCATCAATGTTCTTCTGACCAAGGCTTGGCCCGATGGTGCGTTCCTGTACAAAGTACATGGGTGCCGCCAGCGAGCCGGCTCTCAACAGCAGCGCAAGTTCAGCGGCCTCGGGAATCGAATCCAGGCCGGTGATACGGAAGCTGGCGCCAAGCGCTGACTGAATGGTGGCCAGGCTGATAATGCCCTTCTCGACCACCCGTTCGTCGACCTCTCTGGTTTCGCCATCCACCACCACTTCTTTGGTTTCCGTGCGGTATTCAATAAACAGAACGGCCATGCGCCGACCAATGGCATTTCTGGTTGCCCGATTCATCAGGTCGCCACCCACGGAATCCATGGTGATATTGACCTGGGGCTGGCCGTTCTCATCAAACGCCTGCTGGGCATTGGATACGTTGTCGCCGGTGACGATGGTTTCGCGCTCAAGCCGGGCCGTGCGGTTCTGGCTGTCACGGAACGGAAACTCTTCGACCTCGCTGGCGGCAGCGTCCGGTCGGGCTTCAAGCCGGAACTCGAGGTTAGCCGTTGCGCCCAGAACACGCTTGGCCGCAGCCGTGTCCTGAACACCCGGTAGCTCGACAATAATGCGATCCGCTCCCTGTTGCTGAACCAGCGGCTCGGCGACACCCAGCTCATTGACGCGATTACGGATGGTCGTCAGGTTCTGCTGCAGCGCATAATCCTGAATAGACTGAATCTCAGAGTCTGACAGGGTGAGCACCAGCTGGAAATTGCCGTCTTCGGTCTGCTGGTCGTCAAACTGGAACTGCATATACTGATCACGGATCAGGCTTTCTGCCTCTGCGCGAGATTCTTCGTCCCGGAAGGTAAGAGCGATTGAACGGTCGCCCTCGACATCGCCCCCACGGTAACGGATCCGCTCGTCCCGGAGTTCGCGCTTGATCTGCCCCGACATGGCTTCCAGGCGCTGGTCAACCGCCGTTTCCATGTCAACTTCCAGCAGGAAGTGCACACCGCCGCGAAGGTCAAGACCAAGCTTCATGGGGCCAGCGCCCAGGGATCTGAGCCAGCCCGGCGTCGACGCCGCCATATTGAGCGCAACCAGGTAATCGCGCCCCAACGCCTCCTGCACGACAGGACGGGCTTGCAGCTGGTCTTCGGCACTGTTGAGCCGGATCAGCGCATCCCGTTCCTGAAGTCCTGCAGACTTGATCTCGATACCTTCTGCCTCGAGCGCACCAACCGCCCTGTCAAGAATGCGCTGATCCACCTGGGTGCTGCTTCTGGCACCGGTGATCTGAACGGCGAAGTCATCGGGGAAAAGATTGGGCAACGCGTAAATAAACCCGATCATCAACGCAAAGACGATGATCAGGTTTTTCCAGAGCGGATACTTGTTCAGCATGGGGTCCCTTTTAGCCGGTCGGGCGACCGGCTGTATTGCTCAGCTTGTCGAAGTGGAGTGTCGGTCAGATATCTTTCAGGGTGCCTTTGGGCAGAGCGGCGGCAACCGCAACTTTCTGAACGTTCACTTCAACATTGTCGGCAATTTCCAGAACAATGAAATCATCAGCCACTTTGCTGATTTTCCCGGCAATACCGCCAGAAATAACCACTTCGTCGCCTTTGTTCAGGCCTTCCATCAGCGCTTTGTGCTCTTTGGTGCGCTTGGACTGGGGACGCCAGATCAGAAAATAGAAAATCAGAATGAAGCCTGCAAAGAAAATAATCTGCCCCATGGCGCCCATGCCCTGGCCTGCAGCGTCCTGAGCCATGGCGAGTGCCGGCATTGCAGCAAAGAGCGCAGCAACAAGCAGCTTGATCGATTTCATGTCATATCTCCGTTGGTCAATTGGTTCGGCGCGCATAGAAGTCGCTGATAAAGTCCGACAATGTACCTGCTTCAATAGCCCCACGCAATCCGGCCATGATGTTCTGGTAGTATCGAAGGTTGTGAATCGTGTTCAGTTGAGAGCCAAGCATTTCTCCACACTTATCAAGATGGTGCAGATAACTTCTCGAAAAGTTCTGGCAGGTGTAGCAGTCACACTGGTCATCCAGGGGCTGGGTATCGTGCCGGTGGCGGGCATTGCGGATTTTTACGGTGCCGGTCGAGGTGAACAGGTATCCGTTACGCGCATTGCGCGTGGGCATCACGCAATCGAACATATCCACGCCCCTGAGGACCGCCTCCACCAGATCTTCCGGGCGCCCTACCCCCATCAGGTATCGGGGTTTGTCCGCCGGCATTCTGGGTGGCAGGTCATCAAGTATGCGAATCATGTCGTCTTTAGGCTCACCAACCGACAGCCCGCCGATGGCGTACCCGTCAAATCCAATATCCACAAGCCCTTCCAGAGACCTCTCCCGCAACGACTCGTACATGCCACCCTGGACAATCCCGAACAGCGCAGCCGGGTTGCCTTCGTGTGCGTCCTTGCTGCGTCTGGCCCAGCGCAGTGACAGTTCCATGGACTCCCGGGCCTCGGTTTCCGTCGCCGGGTAAGGCGTACACTCATCGAAAATCATCACGATGTCAGAGCCCAGATCCCGCTGAACCTGCATGGCAATTTCCGGCGACAGCTCAACCACTGAGCCGTCCACAGGGGACCGGAAGGTAACACCCTGCTCGGTGATCTTGCTCGTCTGGCCCAGGCTGAACACCTGAAAACCGCCGGAATCGGTCAGGATCGGGCCCTGCCACTGAGTAAAATCATGAAGATCGCCATGGGCTTTCACCACGTCTGTACCCGGCCGGAGCATCAGATGAAAGGTGTTGCCCAGAATGATCTCGGCACCGATGGCCTCGATGTCCCGGGGCAGCATGCCCTTTACCGTGCCGTAGGTGCCAACGGGCATAAAGGCAGGCGTTTCCACCTTACCGCGCGGAAACGTCAGTCGCCCGCGGCGTGCCCAGCCGTCTTCGCCGAGCTTTTCAAAAGACATGAAGGATGGTGTGCTCATCGCGCCGCTCCGGGTTCTGGCTGTAACTGGCCCGCTGAATCGCAGGCCGCGAGGCTTGGCTGTTGGCCGGTAATGAACATGGCATCGCCGTAACTGAAAAACCGGTACCTGTCTGATACGGCCGCCCGGTAGGCGCCCATGGTTTGGTCATACCCGGCGAACGCACTGACCAGCATGATCAGAGTGGACTCCGGCAGGTGGAAATTGGTGATCAGCGCGTCCACCGCCTGAAACCGGTACCCCGGGTGTATAAAGATGTCCGTTTCGCCCTGAAAAGTCTTCAGTACCCCGTCCTGGCTGGCAGACTCCAGCGAGCGCACCGACGTCGTGCCCACTGCAACAACACGTCCACCCCGCTCTCTTGCGGCCTGCACCGCCCTGACCGCCTGTTCCGGCACCCGCACAACTTCACTGTGCATGACATGTTCATTGATGTTGTCCACCCGCACCGGCTGGAAGGTTCCCGCACCCACGTGAAGGGTCAAAAATGTGCGGTCGACTCCCATATCCTCCAGGTTCTGCAGCAGCTCATCATCAAAGTGCAACCCTGCGGTCGGCGCTGCCACCGCTCCGGCTTCCCGGGCGTACACAGTCTGGTAGCGTTCACGGTCGGTGGTTTCGTCCGGGCGGTCGACATAGGGCGGTAACGGCATATGCCCGATACGCTCAAGCAGGGCCAGCAGAGTTTCCGCGCCTTCATGGCCCAGGTGAAACAGGGCACCCTCGCGGCCACGCATTACCAGGCGCGAACCGTCTTCCAGAATAATCGACTGGCCTTCGCGCAGGGACTTGGAGGCTTTTACATGGGCCAGCATCTCATGCTCGCCCACCAGCCGTTCCATCAGGATTTCAAGCCGCCCCCCGGTTTCTTTCTTGCCATACAGCCGCGCGGGAATCACCCGGGTATCGTTGAAAACCAGTAGGTCGCCGGGGCGCAGCAGGTCGAGAAGGTCCCGGAAATTCTGATGACCAATCCCACCGGTCTTGCCATCAAGTGTCAGCAAGCGCGACGCACTGCGTCTTTCCAGCGGGTATCGGGCAATCAGCTCGTCAGGCAGGTCGAAATGGAAGTCAGAGACGTTCATGGGCAGGGTTGCATGAAAAAAGTGGCTTGGGCCGAAGCGAAACAGCTCTCAAATCGATGGTAGCGGTGGGCGGACTCGAACCGCCACGCCCGTGAAGGCAACGGATTTTGAATCCGTCGTGTCTACCAATTTCACCACACCGCCATCTGGAGAGTGCTGGCGATTATACTGACGTGGTGTTTGAAAGCAATAACCGCTGCATCAGCCTCTCCCACCCGGGCCGGGCCCTACAAACGATCAAACAGCGAGAGCTGCGAGACCTGGGCAAAAGACTGCTGTGCCGCCTGCAACACAAAGCTCTGAAAGCTCAGATTACTGATGGCTTCGGCATAGTCCACATCGCGCAATTCCGAGCGTATTTCCTCGCTGTACACCGACGAATCCTCGAGAAACGACTTGGTGGATTCCACGGCGTTCAGGCGCCCGCCAAGTTCGGTCTGGGTCAAAATAATGCTTTCCTGGGCGTTATCCAGGTTGCTCAGACTGCTGGCAATCAGGTCATCGTAGGCCGCCCTGCCCGCCGGCGACCCCTTGTCGATTCCTTCAAGACCTTCAATCAGGTTTTCGATGGTCCGGAACACCGACTGTTTTTCGCCGGTGCGGATGGTGAACTGGTCGTCATCGACCGCATCGGTAATGGTGACCTGCACTCCAGCGACTTCAAAAGGCTCGCCCTCTGGATAGGAGGGTATCGCAGCTGGGGACGGAGTCACCAAAGTGGGAGGATCGGTACGGTTATTTACATACTCTACATCCAGACCGCCAGTTGCGTTGACCGTCAGTTGGATATCATTCGGCGCCACTGCATCAAACGCATTACGGTCAGTCACCTCGACACCGTTAATCCTGGCATCTGCCGAGTTTGTGCCAGCGCCCTCGGCGAACACCGCCGCCGGAACGCTCGAATAGATACCCTTGCCATGATCACTGATCGGCACGGTCACACCGTCGTCAATTTCCAGGGACCGCTGGCCTTCGTCGCCCTGATAGACCCAGCGACCATTGTCCTGGGCAAAGGCCGGGGTGGCGCCCTGGAATCCGCTGAAAATATACTCTCCGGAAGCATCCCGGGTGTTGGTGATGTCCGCCAACTGGCCCAGCCGTTCTTTAACTTCAGCAGAAATCGATTGCCGATCATTGGGGGACAACGCGCCGCTGCCGGCCTGCACCGTCAGCTCACGGATGCGCTGGATAACATCCACGGAGCGGGCCAGCGCGTTCTCTTCCTGCTCCAGACGGTTCTCGGCCAGGTCCGTATTGCGCTGATAGGTGGAGATGCGCTGCAGCTCCTGATCCAGTTTCAGAATCCGCGCTGCCGCTACCGGGTCGTCCGACGGGCGATTGACCCGCTTGCCCGTGGAGATCTGTTCCTGGGTCTGGTTCAGGTTGACGTTAAGATCCTGCAGCCGGTTGATGCCGCCTGAAAAAACCTGTTGTGACGATATTCTGATCATGCCCTATCACCTCTCATCCTTACCGCGCTTACCGGAAGCTCTGCAGCAACGTATTGAACAGATCCTGGGCGACGCTCATAACCTGCGCCGAGGCGTTGTAGGCGGCCTGGTACTGAATCAGCCGCCCGGCTTCCTCGTCCAGGTTAACCCCGGACACCGATTCCCGCTGATTGGTGGACTGTTCCAGCAGGGTCTGCCCGGAATCCCTGTCCAGCTGGCTCTGGCGGGTTTTCACGCCGATCTCGGCCACCAGGTTGGAATACCCCTCGGCAAAGTTCTGGCTGCCATTGTTCAGGGTGTTTTTGGTGCCCAGTGCCGCCAGGAACTCGGCGTTGCGGTTGTCGGAAATGCCATTGGTGTTGTAGTTAATGTTGAAAGAATCGCCCGGGCGCGGAGTACCTGAAATTTCGAACTGGAAGCCGAGATAAGGGTCCTGGCGCGGATCTTCATTGAAAAGCTGTCTGGAAGTAGCAGGATCAAAAGGGCGGATCGCCTGAATCTCGAGCGCCGGGTTGTTGGCGTCCACCACCGTATAAGAAAGCTGACCACTGTCATCACTGAATTGGATCAATAGCGGTGGACTCAACTCCCCTGATGTTTTGAAGGGCTCCAGCAGCGAGTTTGTCAACGGGTTGCGCACGTTCAACATGGTGCCCTGGCTGATTTCACCGGTACCGCCATTGGCGTCGTTGGCTTCAGCCCGGATCGGGCTGGCAAAAGCAATGTCTTCCTCGCGATCGATCGCCAGATCAAGGTTGGCCGCCGCGCCGCGAGTCGGCTCAATCAGAAAGCTGTCACCGGCATTGAAGGTGCCGCCCTCAACCCGGATGTTGAACCCGGGCATGGAAATCTCCGACTGCACCGGGTCAGGCAGGCGGCCCTGGTTAACGACTTCGCCGGTGGCGCGATCTACCAGCTCAAAATTACGGCCATCACCGCCGAATCTCAGGGACCAGCTTCCGGCGGGCAGCGCGGCGCTGTCGACAATCTCGACCGCCAGCCGGGCATCGCCCGGAGCACTGTTATTGGCGTTGGCAATCACCCGGCCACGCTGGGCCGCCTGGCTGTTGATGTCCGAGAAGAAAACGCCGCCCAGTTCGCCTTCGAGATTCATCCCGATTTCGTGCTGTTGGTTCACCGAATCCGACAGGGCAATGGCGATGCGGCCAAGCCCGGCTTCCGCCGGTCGCAATCCCTCTTCCTGGAAACGTCTCAAGCCACCCAGCTTGCCCCCGGTAATCTGTTCATCCACGTTCAGCGTTCGTCCGCCGTTGGTCAGCGTGAACTCCAGGTAGTTAGGGTCTTCCGCATTGTCCCGCGTACCGAGCCTGGAGGCCGTTGATTCCAGTACCAGCGACTGGCCGTTCTGTAACGACACATTGACCTGCCCGCCTTCGGCCTGGACAACGCGAACGCTGACAATCTCTGAAAGCTGACGGAGTTTTTTATCCCTCTGGTCCAGCAGCGAGTTGGGTTCCAGCCCCTGGGCAAGGCCCGGTGACTCGGAGATCTTCTGATTGAGGTCGGCGATGCTCTGGATCAGCGTATTGGCGTCTTCAACTCCCTGCCGCATCTGGGTTTTAATGGATTCACGCTGCTGCACAAACTCACTGTTTATGCCCTGGAACCGATTGATAATCTGCTGGGCCTCACTGAGCACCAATTGCCGCTGCGGCAGAGAAGTCGGGTCTTCAGCCGCGTTCTGCAGGCTTGAAAAAAAGTTGTTGAGGGCGCTGCTCAGGCCCGTGGCATCGCCGCCGAGCAGGTTATCCAGCCTCGAGAGCTCGGAGTTCAGGGCCTCCTGCTCACCAAACAGCGCGCTGTCTTCCCGGACCTGCTGAGTCAGAAACTCGTTGGCCAGTCGGCGAATGTCCGTAACCTGTACACCAGAACCGATATAGCCAGCGCCGGTGTTCTGACCCGGCTGGGTTTCAAACTGCACTTCCTGGCGGCTGTATCCGGGCGTATTGGCATTGGTAATGTTATTGCCGGTGGTATTAAGCGCAGCCTGGTGGCCAAGAACGCCGGTCAGACCGATATTGATCAAGCCTGCCATCGCATTACTCCTCAGAGCCGTCAGCGCCCATGGACAGAATGTCCAGGGTGTCGGTATTCAGAATGCGGCGTATTTTCTCGCCATAGTTCGGGTCTGTGGCGTACCCGGCTTCCTGCAGGCCGCGGGCAAACCTTTCGGGATCATCCGCCGAGGCCAGAACGCTGCGATAACGCGGGTTCGATTCCAGGAAGGACACATAGTCACGGAAGCTGCTCTCGTAATCGGGGTAGGAACGGAAGGACGCACGCTCGCTCAGAGGCACCCCTTCGCGGAATTCCGTGGTTGCAATACTGACTGATTCACCGGACCAGCGCTGATCGGCCTTGATGCCGAACAGGTTAAAGCTGGGCGCATCGGCTTCGCCTTTGATCATGTGACGACCCCAGCCGGTCTCAAGCGCCGCCTGAGCAATCATCACCCGTGGGTTAATGCCGCTTGATTCTGCCGCACGCTCCGCCAGCGGCAGCAGCTGGCGGACGAAATCCTCGGGTGACTCAAAACGTTCCGGCAGGGCTTTCGGAACCGATTTAACGGCTGGCAGGTCGACCGACTCAGCCACGCGGTTTACTTCCTTGACCTGCTCTGGCAAACGCTTTGAAAGCACGGGCAGGCTGCGATCGTAGTCACTCAGATCGGTCTTGTGAGCCGCCATCGGCTTGCCTTCCGGGTCAATTCCGGGAATCTGGCGGCTGAGCTGCCGGACAAGCGCTTCGGCCAGGCCTGTGCCCTGCTTTTGCGACAGCGTGAGACTCAACTGGCTGTCAAACATTTCACGGTAAAATTCAGACTGCTTGCTGTTCAGGAAGTTACCCTCGGCAAACACATCCCCTGCTTTACGCATGGACTTGACCATTTCCTGAAGAAACAGACCTTCAAACTGCTTGGCTACTTCCCGCAGGGCACCTTTTTCATCCGTGCGCGCTCGGGTCTTGAGATCGTTCAACCCCTCAAATTCGGTGTAGACCTGAGCTTTCTGAAGACTGAAGTCCTGCATCATTGCCCCTAGATCACAATCAGCTCGGCGCGCAGGGCACCGGCCTGTTTCAGTGCTTCCAGAACCGCCATCACATCGCCCGGCGCGGCTCCCACCTGGTTAACGGCCTGAACAATCTGGTTCAGCGTAACCGCGGGACCGAACTGGAACATCCGTGCCGGTTCTTCGGTGATGGCGATCTGGGTATTGGGCTCGACCACCGCGTCCGCATCGGTAAACGGGTTGGGCTGTACCACGTCGGGATTTTCCTGGATGGTCACGGTCAGATTGCCATGGGTCACCGCAGCGGCAGCAACCTGTACGTTCTTGCCCACCACAATGGTGCCGGTGCGGCTGTTAATCACCACTTTGGCGGCTTCTTCGGCCGGATCAACGGTCATGTTTTCCAGAATCGACAGAAAGCTGACCCGCTGCGACGGATCACGGGGCGCCCTGACTGATATCGAGGTAGCGTCATGGGCATAGGCCATATCGGGACCCAGGGCACTGTTTATTTCTTCCACTACCCGACGCGCCGTAGTGAAGTCCGGGCGCAGCAGGTTGAAGGTAATGGTGTCGCCCTCGGCGAACGGCGAATTCACCTCCCGCTCAATGGTCGCGCCATTGGGAATCCGGCCAACGCTGGGAATATTCACCGTAATGCGCGAACCGTCTGCACCACCGGCACCAAAACCACCAACCACCAGATTGCCCTGGGCCATGGCATACACCCGGTCGTCCACGCCTTTCAGCGGGGTCATCAGCAAGGTACCGCCACGCAGGCTGTCAGCGTTGCCGATTGAAGACACGGTAATGTCCATTTCCTGACCGGGTTTGGCAAAAGGCGGCAGATTCGCCGTCACGGTCACTGCCGCCACGTTGTCGAGATTTGGATTCACGCCCGGTGGAAGAGTAACGCCAAACTGATCCATCATGTTGCGAAACGTCTGATTGGTGAAAGGCGCCGAATCGCCGGTACCATCCAGTCCAACCACCAGTCCGTACCCGACCAGCTGATTGTTCCGTACGCCCTTGATGCGGGCGAGGTCCTTCAGGCGGTCCGCCAGCACCGGCGCTGCAATTACCGAGAGCGCGATCAGCACAATGGCCAGTCGAAGTGTTTTCATAGCGGGAACCACTCACTGTTGAAGAAGCGGGACAACCAGCCCATCTGGTTTGCCTGGTCAAAGTCGCCGGTGCCGCCATAGGCAATGCGGGCATCGGCGACGCGATTGGACTCCACCACGTTTTCCGGTGAGATGTCCTGGGGCCGCACCATGCCTGTCAGACGGATGTATTCGTCACCGTTGGTCAGCGACAGCCATTTTTCACCGCGAATACGCAGAACCCCGTTGGACAGGACCTCAACCACCGTCACGGTAATGCTGCCGTTCAGGCTGTTGCTCTGGTCCGCCTCCGCAGCGCCCTCGAAGTCCCGCTCTGCGTTCACATCGGTAGCCAGCCCGAAATTGCTCCGGTCCAGGATAGTCGGGTTAGGCATGGAAATTTCATTGTCTTTGGTGATGCTGCTTTCGGCGTTCTTGCTGGCCTGGGTCGACTCCTCCAGTTCCACGGTCAGGATGTCACCCACGTTCAGTGCCACGGTATCGCCGTACAGGCTGTAGTTACGGGACGGCTGGAAAATGGCGCCGGAATGGGGGTCGTTCTGCATCATGGTTTCAGCACGAACCGGCGCGTAGTAAGGATCATTCGGCACCGGGCGTTCCCGGTTGAGCGCCGCGCACCCCTGTAGCAGCACCAGCACACCAACGAACACCAGCAAAGCAGGCCGTGGCAGGCTGTTTCTGTTAACGGTTGAGTGCTTCATACAATCCCCTCCGGCGACGGCTCAGGCCTAGCCGATGTTATTGGTAATGAACTGGAGCATCTGATCGGTGGCAGACACCACCTTGGAGTTCATCTCGTAGGCCCGCTGGGTGGTAATCATGTTCACCAGCTCTTCCACCACTTCCACGTTGGACGACTCCACCATGCCCTGCTCAAGGGAACCCAATCCTGCCAGGCCCGGCTCACCCTCTGTGGGATCACCACTGGCGTTGGTTGCCTTGAACAGGTTGTTACCAATCGCCTGCAGGCCCTGCGGGTTGATGAAATCCACCAGGGTGATCTGGCCCAGGTTCTGTGGCGCCTGCTGATCATCAGTAATCGCGGTGACCGTGCCGTCTTTGCCAATGGTGATGTTGGTAGCGTTTTCCGGCACGTTGATGTTCGGCTCCAGGGTGTAGCCATCCGGGTTGACCACATCGCCGTCGGAATTCAGCTGGAACTGGCCGTCACGGGTATAGGCAATCTGCCCGTCCGGCATCAGAATCTGCATAAACCCGCGCCCGTTCACTGCCATGTCCAGAGGCTGCTCAGTGACTTCCAGATTGCCCTGGGAAAACTGCTTGGCGGTGCCGACAATGCGCACACCCGTGCCCAGTTGCAGGCCTGACGGCAGCTCGGAGTTCTGGGTATTCAATCCGCCGGGCTGGCGATCAATCTGGTACAGCAGGTCCTGAAACACCGCCCGGTCCCGCTTGAAACCCGTGGTATTGACGTTGGCCAGGTTGTTGGAAATGGTGGCCATGTTGGTGTCCTGGGCGCTAAGCCCGGTCTTACTGACCCAAAGTGCTGGATGCATGTCATTGTCTCCTTGCCGGAAGGCGCGTCAGGCGGCCAGTGTTTGCCGCTTTGGCCCCATCAGGCCCTTGTTCAGACGGTTTATCAGAGGTTCTGCAACAGTCGTGCCGAAGCCTCGGAATTCTCGTTAGCGGTGGTCATCACCTTGACCTGCATCTCGTACTGGCGTGACAGCTGCAGGTTGGAAATCATCTCCTGGACCGCGTTGACGTTGGAGCTCTCCAGAAATCCCGAGGCAATGCGCTGCATGGCATCGGCGGGTTCCGGGCCATCAATTGCCTGATCGGCTTTGCGGCGGATAAACCCGTCCAGCCCTTTTTCGAGAGCCTCGCCGGGGGGATTGACCAGTTTCAGGCGATCAACCTCAACCAGCTGATCCGGCGGGCCGCCAACCGGTACAACCGAAACGGTACCATCGTTGCCAATCTGGACGTTATCAAACGGGGGAAGCGCCACCGGGCCGCCGTTACCCATCACCATTTCACCGCTGGACAGTCGAACCAGCCCGTTTACATCCACCTGCAGGCTGCCGGATCGGGTAAACACCTCCTCGCCCTGCTGGTTCTGAACCGCTAGCCAGCCATCGCCATCAACCGCAACATCCAGTTTGCGACCGGTATCCATCAGGGCCCCGGAAGAAAGATCCGTGCCTGGCCGTTCGGCCATGGCATACGCGCGGGTGGGGTGATGTTCGCCAAACACCGGCATGCTGCGGGCCTGTGCGAAATCCCGCTTAAAACCCGTGGTACTGACGTTGGCGAGATTGTTGGCGTGGGCGCGCTGGGAAAGCATGTTCTGCTTGGCGCCGGACATTCCGATATAGAGGGCTTTGTCCATGGGAAAACTCCTGCCGGATTTTTGACCGTTTCCAGTCTTCTGATCCTTACGCTGCAGGAGTTATGCCATGTTCAGTTTTATCGGTTATCTCAGGTTGATGATGGTCTGGGTGACCGCATCGGAGGTTTCGATCGTTTTGGCATTGGCCTGATAGTTGCGCTGGGCAATGATCAGGTTGACCAGTTCCGCCGACAGGTCCACGTTGGATTCCTCCACGGAGCTGGCCTTGATCGAACCCAGCGTTCCGGTATCCGGAGCGCCAATGATCGGCTGGCCGGATTCAAACGTCTCGACCCAGGTCGTTTCGCCAACCGGCGACAGCCCGTTGGTATTGCTGAACGAAGCCAGCGCCACCTGTCCCAGAGACTGGGACTGGCCGTTGGTATAGCGGGCGAAGAGAACGCCCTGGTCCGAGACATCAAGGCCTGAGAGACGACCCGTCGTGTAACCATTCTGGCGCTGGTCATTCACCCCGAATTCGCTGCCATACTGGGTCGTATTGCCCAGATCGAGCACAAATGCCGAGGTGGTAGGCGGATCCGGAATCGGGGTAGTAATGTCAACACCCGGAGCCGGGGGTCCGTCCGCGCCGTTGGGTAACCCCTGAGCATCTTTGGGAATCCAGTCATCAATCAGGATTTCGCCATTGGGATCGCCGTTGACAGAATCCAGCAGTCCGTCCTGGTTGAAACGGGCCAGGTAGGGGCTCTGGTCCGTTCCTGCGACGAACTCACCGTCAATCTGCGCGTAAACAGCCCACTCACTGACACCCACACCGTTACCTGGGGAAGGCTGCTTGACATAAAACTGAGTCATTTCATGGGAATTGCCCAGGCTGTCGTAGATGGTGGTCGAGGTGGCATGGTTGTAGGTGCGCTGATCGGCGGGGTTGAAGGCATTAATCGCCGTTGGTGTTACGTTGTAGGCACCCTCGATTGCTGTCGAAGTGTTTGTCGGAGTACCGGTTTCAAAAGCACTCACGCTTGTAACGGTTCGGTCGGTGTTTATTGAGACCTGGCCCGTTTCTTCGACTGAAACAATAGTTCCACTTCCAGCCGGATCCTCAATGTTCGCCTCCAACGTCTCGCCTGAATTGTGGGTAATGTTCAATTCACCCGCATCAACGAATGCAAAAATCGACGTGCTGGAACTCTGATTGATCCGATCGGCCAGTCCACCGAGTGTAGTCACACCGTCTGTGTCGATTTCTCTGGGATTGGTTTCGTCGCCAACGGTCAGCTGGAAGGTAGAATAATCCGGACTAGACAAAGTACCCAGCGACAGAGAGGTTGACGCAGAGGCCGATACTCCCGGCACAGACTCTAATCCTGCCACGATGTCGCTGACATTCGCAGCGGCGTCAAAGGAGGCGACTTCGTCCGCCTGCCCATCATATCCAAACCTCACCGTTTGTCCCTGAAACTCATTAACGTCCAGCGAGTTCCAGTTCCTCACCTGCTGCTCCAGCACCGTCTCCCGGGAGTCAAGATTGACGTCTGTGCGCAGACTGGTTGTCCGCGCAGGCGCCAGATTACCCGTCTCCACCTGCAGATCGTCGCGAATACCGGACAGATTACCGGCATCATCGGCCACAAAACCCTGAACCCGCATATTCTGGTTATTGGTAACAAATCCGTCCTTGTCGATGCCAAACTGACCCGCTCGGGAGTAGCGGACTTCGCCGCCATTGTTCAGCACGAAAAATCCGTCGCCGTTAATCGCCAGATCCAGGCCATTATCGGTAAAGCTGATATTGCCCTGGCCGAACGATTGCTTCACATCCTGAACCCGAACGCCGTCCCCGACCGGGTTATTACCACCACCCAGGAACCCACTGGCATACAGGTCGCCAAACTGCGCCTTGCTGCCCTTGAAGCCCACCGTGCTGGCGTTTGCGATATTGTTACCGGTCACGTCCAGGTCAACCGATGCCGCCCTTAACCCACTAAGACCCGTGTTGAAAGCCATACTTCACCCCTTGGTGTATTCCGGTATCAGTTAATCTGCTGTACTTCCGATAACGCGATCGAACCCATGCCTGCTAGATTCAGCGTGACGCTGCCACCCTGCCCCAATGACACACTGTCCACATTGGCACTGACCATCGTGCCAAGTTGCTGCTGGCCGTCCGGGTAGGATGCCTCAGCCACAATCCGGTAAGGCCCGGGTGGCAAACTGTTGCCGTTGCCGTCCTTACCGTCCCAATCAAAACCGGCCACGCCCGCCGGCTGGGTGCCAAGATCCATCTGCCGTACCCGCTCACCAGCCGAGTTCTCGATAGAAACCCGCAAACCGGAGGTGGTGGCGGGCACTTCAACATTGCCGGAAATCTCGCCACTGGCACCCAGTACGCCCATGTTCGATGGTGCCAGAACCGAACGCCCCACCATCGCCGAAGCCTGCAGCGCCTGGGTCGAGCGGAACTGGCTGACCACATCGTCCACGCTTCCGGAGAGGCTCTGCATCTCCTCAAGCGAACTGAACTGGGCAAGCTGGGAAATGAACTGGCCGTTATCCTGGGGCTCAAGCGGGTTCTGGTTCTTCAGCTGCGCAATCATCAGCTCCATGAACTCGTTCTTGCCGAGTTCATCCTTGGCGCCGGTCTGTTTCTGATCAACACGGAACTTGCCCAGCACATCCGCGGCGTTGGTCGGGTCGATGCCACTCATAATGAAATCCTCGTTCGATTACTGCTGACCCAGGGTCAGGATGCGCTGCATCATGGACTTGGCGCTGTTCATGATGTCCACATTCATCTGAAAGCTGCGGGAGGACGACATCATGTCGGCCATCTCTTCCACCACGTTCACATTGGGATAGAACACGTAACCCTCTTCATTGGCCGCCGGATGGTCCGGTTCATAGCGCATCTGCAGCTCCGCATCGCTTTCCACGATACCCTCGACCCGGACGCCGGCCCCGGGGCCTTCATCGCTGGCCAGCGGCAGACCCTGCTGTGACGGGTTCAGCATTGACTGCTGAATGGCCGCAAATACTGGCTTACGGGCTCGATAGGTCTGATCAATACTGGAACTTGCGGTTTCCGCATTGGCAATGTTGGACGCGGTTGTATTCAGTCGCAGTGACTGAGCCGTCATACCGGAACCGGCGATGTCAAAAATGCTGCCCAGAGACATGGTGGTGCTCCTAATTCAATGAGTCGCGGCCCGCTTACTGACCGGAAATGGCTTTCTTGAGCCCGGTAACCTTGCCGTTCAGAAACTGAAAACTCGCCTGGTATTCCATCGCATTACGCATGAACCGGCTCTGCTCCTGCTGGGAATCTACCGTGTTGCCATCGACCGAAGGCTGATGGGGAACGCGGTAAAGCAGATCGCTGTCCGGCGCCATGGAACCACCTTCGGACCCCAGGTCCATGTGGCGCTCGTGGGTTTTTTCCATACCCAGTCCGCTCAACTCCTGCTGGGCTTTCTGCATCATTGCGCTGAAATCGATGTCGCGGGCCTTATAGCCCGGTGTATCGGCGTTGGCGAGATTGTTGGCCAACACCTCGGCCCGTTTGATACGGGCCTCAAGTGCCGGTTGGTGAATCCCCAAGGCGCTGTCGAGGGAAATAGCCATAACTCCTCCGAATCCTGAGCGACCGGCACCGTGATGATTGCCGGTTATCTGCGTTAAACCGCTTTAGCCAGATTAAAGCAAACGCAATGCCAGTTTCGCGGAGTATTGGTGAAAACAGGCCCGGGCGGGCATGGGAAGGAAAACAGCGCGCTGACGGGGCGCAATCAGAGAAACGGCAAGCGGCAAAAGCTTTCCCCGGGGCGAGGCCCGGAGGGGTCCGGGGCTGCCGCAGCCGATCAAATCAGCCGGGCCAGCGGCTTACAAAGGAGGCCGTGTCCGGGCGTGGAATGTCAGGTTTTTCGCTGGCGACGCTGCCAACGTACAGAAAGCCGGTGATCTGCTCATTTGCGGCCAGCCCCAGCCCTTTCGCCACGACGTCATTGTGGGCCATGGGCCCGGTGCGCCACATACCGCCATATCCGGTCGATTGCAGCGCCAGCAGCATATACCCCATACCGACGGCTGCAGAAAGTGTCTGTTCCTGCTCCGGCACCTTTGGATGGTTCTGATGACAGGCGATACCAACGATGATCATGGGCGCCCGCTGGGGAGACTGGGCAAGCTTTTTCCTTTCCTGTTCCGAGGCATCCGGCCCGCAGGTGGAAGCAAAAAGTTGCCCGAGTTTTTCCAGGCCCTGGCCCTCCACCACCAGATAACGCCAGGGCCGAAGCAGCGCATGGTCTGGTGCCCTTGCAGCACAGGCAAATGCCTGGTCCAGGGTCTGCGGGTCTGGCGCCGGGCTTTCGAGCCGGGGTTCAGAAGACCGGTTCAGGAGCGCATCAATTACCGCCGTCATAACGCCTCGCTTTTCGTAAATTGTGAAATAAAAGTTTGCTGTTAGCCGCAGGAGGAACCGTTACTGCCGGATCAGCCTCGCCCCGAAGGAGGCCTCCGGCGCCGTGCTTCTCAGCGGATTGATATCCAGTCCTCCCCGCCGTGTGTAGCGCGCACAGACCGTCAGATGCTCCGGCTGAAAACGTGCCATCAGGTCGGTAAAGACAGTTTCAACGCAGTGCTCGTGAAAATCCTGTGTCTGGCGAAAGCCAACCACATAGCGCAGCAGTGACGCCCTGTCGATGGCAGGCCCGGTGTATTCCACCAGCAGGGTTGCCCAGTCGGGCTGGCCGGTCACCGGGCAGTTGCTTTTCAGCAGGTGCGAGCAGAGACGCTCGGATACCCGCGTCTCCGACGCCATCGCCAGAACCTCAGGATGATACTCGTAACTGACGTCGTCGAGGGGCTCGTCGTCAATAAGCACAAAACCCTCGGGCCGTCCTGCCAGCCTGGCGCTCTCGTCCACACTGTGAAGCCTGACCGACACCGCCCCGCCGCTGACGCTGGAAAGATCTGCGGCGATCACCTCAGCGACCCGCTCAGCGGACGAGAACACGGCCTGATTCAGCGAATTCAGGTACAGCTTCACGGATTTGGATTCAACAATCGACGGCGAGGCGGCGGGCACAAGAATTTCAGCCCAGGCAACAGCGGGCACCCCGTCCGGCCGCAGCCAGGAAACTTCCCAGGCCTGCCAAAGGTCCTCGCCGAACCAGGGCCAGCGACCATCAGCCAGCCCTATGCGCTGCCGGTTACCCGCCCGGGGCACCGGGAACAGCAGGGCCGGATCATAGCTATCCGGGTAGTCGCTGGACTTTCCCAGCGGTGCGTCAATCAAAGACATAAACGGCCCCCGGCCCAGTCGCTTAAACCGTTGTCAGCTGCGAATACCCTTGCCGCGATCAAGCATACGCAGCGCAACGAAGGAAAAGATGGTAATAAACAACACAATCATCCCCAGCGCAATAAACGGATTGACGTCCGACACCCCGAGAATGCCATAACGGAATCCGTTCACCATGTACAGAATCGGGTTGATCATCGACACGCCCTGCCAGAACGCCGGCAGCAGATCGATGGAATAGAAAACGCCCCCCAGATAGGTCAGCGGCGTCAGCACAAAAGTCGGCACAATGGAGATGTCGTCGAACTTGGTGGCCAGCATGGCGTTGATGAAACCGCCTACGGCAAACAGCGCCGACGTCAGAAACACCGTAATCACCACCATCGGCAGGTTATGAATCGACAGCTGGGTAAAGGCAAGCGACAGTAAGGTCACGATCAGGCCGATACCCAGACCCCGGGCCATGCCGCCGGCCACATAACCGGCCAGAATCACCCAGTTGGGTACCGGCGACACCAGCAGCTCCTCAATGCTGCGCTGGAACTTCATTGAAAAGAAGGACGACACCACGTTGGCATAGGAACTGGTGATCACCGCCATCATGATCAGCCCGGGAACGATAAACGCCATGTAGTCAAAGCCGCCCATATCGCCGATACGGGAGCCGATTAGATTGCCAAAAATAATGAAATACAGAGTCATGGTGACCGCTGGCGGCAGCAGGGTCTGGGGCCAGATACGCGTGAACCGCCGTACCTCACGCAGTACGATGGTACTGAAGGCCGTCATCATGGCATCGGTTCTCATGCGGCGCCCTCCGCGACCCGCTGAGGCTGGCGGGCATTGTCCTCCACCATTCGGATAAACAGCTCTTCAAGCCGGTTGGCCTTGGTGCGCATACTCACGATCCGGATGCCCTTTTGCTCAAGCTCAACAAACATGCCGTTCAGGCTGTGGCCCTTTTGCACTTCCACCAGCAATGCGCCCTCATCGTCCAGGCGACAATCGAAGTCTTTCATCACGGGTGCGGCCTTCAGCGGCGCGTCGGTATCCAGCACAAACGTCTCAACGCTCAGTTGCTGAAGCAGGTCGCGTTTGCTGGTGTGCTTCAGAATCTTGCCATGATCAATAATCGCAATGTTCCGGCACAACGCCTCAGCTTCCTCAAGATAGTGGGTCGTCAGTATGATGGTGGTGCCCTGACGGTTCATTTCCTCGAGAAATGTCCACATCGACCGGCGCAGCTCGATATCAACGCCGGCAGTCGGCTCGTCAAGAATCAGCAGCCTGGGTTCGTGTACCAGCGCCCGGGCAATCATCAGGCGCCGTTTCATACCACCGGACAGCATTCGTGCAGGGCTGTTCCGCTTATCCCACAAACCCAGCTTGCGCAGATACTTTTCCGCCGACACGGCCGCCTTTTTCAGCGGAATGCCGTAGTAACCCGCCTGGGTGGTGACAATATCAAACACCTTCTCGAACTGATTGAAATTGAATTCCTGGGGCACAACGCCCAGATTGAGCTTCGCATCCGAAAGGTGGGTGTCTGTGTCCGAGCCGAACACCCGGACCTTGCCAGAAGTCTTGTTAACCAGAGAGCACACTATCCCCAGAGTGGTGGACTTACCCGCTCCGTTGGGACCGAGCAGGGCAAAGAAATCGCCCTGGGCCACATTCATGGTAATGCCCTTCAGAGCTTCGAAACCATCTCCATAGGTCTTCACAAGATTTTCTATTTCGAGTGCATTGGTCATAGCCATTCCATATAGAACCAGACAGGTTTCCCTAGGTGGCGACCAGGCGGGGAAAATTCAAGTAGAGCCGCAAAGCGGGCAGGCGGTGGACGTAAAGGTAAACGGACTCAGGCGCCGATCATTTTCGACCAGGACCAGCGGGATTCCGCGCCGGTGACGTCGTAATGCCCGGGGTTCAGTCCGTCAGTTCCGGCCGGCAGGCATTCCAGAATCGACATGGCCTCTTGCGGCATCTTGCCTTCGTTGTATTTCGCAAGATCCACAATTCGGGCAGTCTTCAGTGGCTTGTGGGCGCGATCCGTCATGACCATCACTTTGGGCCACAGCCGACGCTCCGGTGAGTGCGACACCACGACGCCCCGCTGTCCATCGTTGAGTTCCACCAGACTACCGGTGGGATAAACGCCGATCGCAGCGATAAATTTTTCAACCAGATCTTCCTGGAACTCAATGTTGCGGAGATCGTACAGCAGGCGGACAGAGCGGGCGGGTGTCAGCGACTCTGCCGACTCCCGGGCCCCGACCAGAGACTCAAAATATTCGGCAAGCCCGGCAATTTTCGCCAGCAGCGGAATCTTGTCGCCCCGAAGTCCGTCGGGGAAGCCCGAGCCGTTATGCCGCTCACGATGGTTCTGCACAATACTCAGAACCGCCCGTGAAACGCCGGTATCTTCAAGGCTACGGACGCCTTTCCCGACATAGGTGCGGTAAGTCGCGTAATCATCAGAATCCAGCCGCGCCTCATTCTGCAGCAGGGTGGCTGGTAAAGTCAGTTTACCCACCTGTGACAACAGGCAGCCCATACACAGATGATTCAACGGGCTTTCATTCAGCCCCAGTTCGCGGCCACAGATCAGCGCCCAGACCGCCGTGTTCAGCGAATGCTGGTAGGTAAAATCATCGTACTGGCGGGTGCGGCTGAGCCAGAGCAGTGCGTCGGGGTTTCTGACGACACTGGAGACAATGCCGCGGGTTAATCGGGCAACGTCGGTCAGGTCCGGCATCCTGCCCGTTTTCACGCTCTGAAAGACCCGATCAAGAGACGCCTCGGCGTCTGCCATCAATTTGCGGGAGGCCTTCAGTTCTTTGCTCAGCGAGGTGACGGTCTGGTGGTCAACGGGTTCACGAACGTTCAGTGGGGGCAGCTTGAGCTCCTGCCTTTTCCTGTCGCCTTTAACGCTGGCCCGACCGAAGACCGACTTGCTGTCCTTGCTGCTGACGGCAGTATCGCGGGCTTCCGCAACATCGACCGACACCCACTTGCAGTGGGACATCAGCGCGCGGATGTCATCTTGGGACCGAATAAAAAAGCCCTGGATCGGAAAGGGGGTCTGGTGCCAGGGGCGATCCAGGTCAGACACAAACATGCCCAACTCCAGATCATGCACGAATACTTTTTTATGCTGGACACCCATAAGGCACCTCACCCCGGTTAATTCTCGACCCTTCCATCTTGACGGAGTCCGGTCCAGATTCCATTACATTTTTGTAGTAATGAGTAACCCAAAAGGCACAAACGGTGACGAATACTATCAACAGGCAACAATTTGTATTGTTGTGACACTGCGCACAATTCGCACATTCACCCTGACAGTCAACGCGCGGAACCCTGCTTTTGATGGCAAAAGGCCCTCCCCTTACTCTTCAGCAAACTGCAGACCATAGCCGTCGACGGTTTTACGGACAATCACCATGTCCAGAATCGGTGCAGGCACCGGAAGCCCCTGCACCTGAACCTGAACCCATTCACCGATGGTGGGTTCGAAAGGCTCGTCATCAACCACAATAAAAATGCCGCCGTCAGAAATATCCCTGGTGGAGAAGAGGAGTTCCCCCAGAGACGGGTGCGTCACCTTTACCTTCGCACTCATCGCGGTTCGAGAGTGGATACGTCGATCGTTGTCAGCCATAGTTCCCGCGCTCACCACTTTTTGCATAGTTTTTATGGTCTTCCGAAGCATAGCACTATTTCTGAAAGAAATTAGAAACGCAACTTGACACGGTCGGTAACACAAATGAGAATGGTTGCGTTTTTCGATCAATCACAAAAGGTGACCCATGAGCCGACTAAAAATTGCTACAGCGCTTACAGCTGTAACCCTGGCACTGCCGATGACCGCCAACGCTGATGGTGAAGTCAACATCTATTCATACCGCCAGGCGTATCTGCTGGAACCGCTGCTTGAAGCTTTCAAAGAGGAAACCGGCATAGACACCAACGTGGTTTTCGCCAAGAAAGGCCTGGCAGAGCGGCTGGATCGCGAAGGCCGCAACAGCCCCGCCGACGTTGTCATGACCGTTGACATTTCCCGCCTGAGCGAGCTGGTCGATCGTGATCTGGTTCAAGCCGTTGATAACGACACGCTGGAACAGAACATTCCCGAGAACCTGCGTCACCCCGACGGCAAATGGTTCGCCCTTACCACTCGCGGCCGTCTGATCTACGCCTCCAAAGAGCGCGTCGAGCCCGGTGAAATCACCACCTATGAAGGTCTGGCCGACGACAAGTGGAATGACCGCATCTGCACCCGCAGCGGCAAGCACCCTTACAACATCGCCCTCTTCTCTTCGATGATTGCCCACCACGGTGCGGATGAAGCGGAGCAATGGCTGGAAGGCGTCAAAGACAACCTGGCGCGCAAGCCCCAGGGTGGCGACCGTGACCAGATCAAGGCAATCCACGCCGGTCAGTGCGATCTGGCCATTGGTAACAGCTACTATTATGGCAACATGCTGAGCGATGAAAACCAGCGTGAGGCCGCTGAGTCGGTTCGCCTGATTTTCCCGAACAACGATGGCCGCGGCACCCACATCAACATCAGTGGTATTGCCCTGACCAAGAGCGCACCGAACCGTGAAGACGCGCTTCGTCTGATGGAATTCCTGTCTACGCCGGAAGCTCAGCGCATTTACGCAGAGGCCAACACCGAGTACCCGGCCAATCCGTCAGTGGAACCGTCCGGCATGGTCGCCGAATGGGGCAATATCAATCCGGATGACCTCTCGCTGCAGAAGATTGCAGACTATCGCGAGCAGGCCGTAAAAATGGTTGACCGGGTCGACTACGACAACCTGTAACATTCCCGGAAAATCATAAAACCTGATGAATGCCCGCAAATCGTTGCGGGCGTTTGTTTCCCACACTAGAATCTGGTCCTCGTTGCGAACGCACCCTAACCCCAGAGACCTTTAAAGGAACACCATGCCCGAGGCGATTACCGTCAGCCAGGAACAAGCCTCTCCGGCTTTGCTGGTAAAGCGGGCCTCGAAACGCTGGGTTATCACCGCCGCCATCACCACTGCTGTCGTTGCCTTGCCGGTGCTGTCGGTTCTGTACCTCGCGCTGTTTCCCGAAGACAATATCTGGCCCCACCTGATTGACACCACCCTGCCCCGGTATCTGTGGACCACCCTGTTACTGATGCTCGGTGTTTCGCTTATCACACTGGTCATTGGCCTTGCGACCGCCTGGATTGTGACCATGTGCGAGTTCCCCGGGCGCCGTTTCTTCGAATGGGCGATGCTGTTGCCGTTCGCTGTCCCCGCTTACGTTATTGCCTATGTGTACACCAGCCTGCTGGATTACGCAGGGCCGGTTCAGACCACCATGCGGGAATGGTTTAACTGGCGTAATGCCGCCGATTACTGGTTTCCGGAAATTCGCACCCTGGAAGGCGCCACCCTGATGATCGGGCTGGTGCTGTACCCCTATGTATACCTGCTGGCGCGGGCCGCATTTATGGACCAGTCCCCGTCGCTGTTTGCGGTCAGCCGCAGCCTGGGGCATTCCGCGCTCAGTACGTTTTTCCGGGTAGTGCTGCCCATCGCCCGCCCGGCCGTGGCCGTGGGCCTGTCGCTGGTGCTGATGGAAACCCTGAACGATTTTGGCACCGTCGATTTCTTTGCCGTCCAGACCCTGACCGCGGGCCTGTTCGACACCTGGATGAACCTGGGCAACCTCGGTGGTGCCGCCCAGATTGCCACGACCATGCTGGCATTCGTGGTGATTCTGGTGACTCTTGAGCGTTACTCCCGTCGCAAACAGCAACAATTCGCCGCCCGCGACAACCGTGACCCGATCCGCCGCTTCAAAATCTCCCGGACACAGCAACGGCTCTGCGTCCTGGTCTGCGCCACACCGGTGATTCTGGGTTTTCTGATACCGGCCCTCACTCTGGCCCAGTTCGCCTGGGAGTATTTTGATGAAAGCTGGAACAGCACCTTTATCCGCAACACGCTTAACAGCCTGTTTCTGTCCGGGGCGGCGGCGCTGACCACGCTGGTTATCGGCGTCACCCTTGCCTACAGCCGCAGACTTCACGACACCCGGGGCATGCGAATAATGATGAGGCTGTCCAGCCTGGGCTATGCCATGCCGGGCGCCGTGCTGGCCGTCGGTGTGATTGTGCCTCTGGCCGGATTTGATAACTGGGTGGACAGCATCATGCGCAGCACCTTCGGGTTCAGTAGCGGGCTGCTTCTGAGCGGGTCGGCCTTTGCGCTGATATTTGCCTACACCGTGCGCTTTCTGGCAGTGTCCGCCGGCAGCGTGGAAAGCGCCCTGCAGAAGATTACCCCCAGTATGGACATGGCGTCACGGTCACTGGGACATTCACCCGGGGGCACGCTGATCCGCGTGCATCTGCCAATGCTGCGGGGCACGCTGCTGACGGCGGCGCTGGTTGTCTTTGTGGATGTAATGAAAGAGCTGCCGGCCACGCTTATTCTGAGGCCATTCAACTTCGAGACCCTGGCCACCTACGTCTACCAGTTTGCGTCCGACGAACAACTGGCCAGAAGCGCCCTGCCCGCGCTGGTAATTGTTCTGGCGGGCATTGTTCCGATCATACTGATGAGCCGGTCCATTTCGAAAACCCGGTCAATTGCCTAGTTTCGAGTGGATATCCTGCACCACAAACCGGCCCTGAAAGATCGCTGCGGGCTCTCTGGAAGGCGTTGTTGAGGGCTCACCGCAGTACACTTCTGCGATCAGAGAGATGCGTGCCTTGCCGTGTCGGGCAAGGCTCTTGCGGAAGCGGTCGGGCACTTCCCCGCCAGGTAGACGGCAGAGCGCGTAAAAATCGGAGTTGACGGGCTCCAGGTGCTCTATCTCGCCCACCTGAATCACCACATTTCCCTGCAGACCAAGGTCGGCCAGAACCAGCTCCACCAGGCCCCAGGCAGACACAACGGCAACCGAGTAAACGCTGCCACCGAAGCCGGTGCCCTGATGATTGTGGTTGGGTTGAAGCGGGGCGCTGACCAGCAGCCCGTGGCCGTCAAAAGACTCCAGGCGGATGCCCAGGGCCTGAGTCAGCGGAATCATTTCGTGGATTCGTTTTTGAAAGCGACCTAACTGGGGCATATTTCCTCCTGAAATCTGCCCCAGTTTAGGCACGGCTCAAGCATTTCCCTATGCGACTTATGTCGGTTGTGTCCGCCTACTGCCAGATCACCGGCTGACGCTTCGCGTACCAGTCATTCACCTTATCGTCGTAGGCGTCCTCAACCACGTTGCGTTTCAGCTTCAGCGTAGGCGTCAGGAAGCTGTTTTCGATGGACCACTCATCACTGACAACCACAACAAAGGCCAGCTGTTCGTGGGGGTCGACTGTTTTGTTCACATCCTTGACCAACTGCTTGAAGCTTTCCTCCATTTCCTTGCGGAAGGACGCATCCGCCATTTTCGGGCGCAGCCCTTCGGCCAGCATCACCAGTGCAAAAGGCTGGGTCTGGTTGGCACCGGACACGCACACCATTTCGATGGAATCGTGAGACATCAGGCGGTTTTCAATCGGCGCCGGGGCAATGTATTTACCCTTGCTGGTCTTGAAAATCTCCTTGATACGGCCGGTCAGCTTCAGGCGGCCCATTTCGTCGACTTCACCCTTGTCGCCGGTTTTCAGGAAACCGTCTTCGGTAAAGGTCTCCCTGGTTTTTTCCTCGTCCTTGTAGTAACCCACCATGGTGGCGGGGCTTTTCACCAGAACTTCGCCGACGTCGCTGATTTTCACTTCCACGCCCGGCGCGGGCTCACCCACATAGCCGGTACGTGAACGCCCCGGCTTGTTCATATGTGAATAGGCGAAGTTTTCAGACATGCCGTAGCCTTCCAGAAGCTCCAGGCCCAGTGCCCGATACCAGTCCAGTACATCGTGGGACAGCGGCGCAGAACCACTGCCGGCCAGCTTCACCTTGTCCAGGCCCAGGCCTTTCAGCACCTTCTTTTTGATCAGCCGGTTCACCAGCGGGATCTTCAGCAGCTTTTCCAGTTTCTCTTTCGGCAGCTTCTGCAGTACACCGTGCTGGAATTTCACCCACAGCCGGGGCACAGACAGGAAGAGCGTGGGCCGGGCGCGCTGCAGATCCTGCACAAACGTATCCAGCGAATCGGCAAAATAGATCTGAAAACCGGAATAGGTCGACGCAAGCTCGACAAAGGTCCGCTCAAACACATGCGCCAGCGGCAGGTAGGACAGCATGCGCTCCTCCGGCCCGACGCTCAGCACTTCCATACCGCCGATGGCGGCAAAGGCCATATTGTTGAAGGTCAGCATCACGCCTTTGGGACGGCCGGTGCTGCCAGAGGTGTACACAATGGTCGCCAGCTCATCCGGATCACGTTTGACGTTTTCCTCCAGCGGCGGGTGCTTGGCAATAATGTCGGTCCAGCTGTCAAAATCGTTGGGCGGGCTCAGCGGATAGGACACACAGCGCATGGTTTCGGGAACGCCGGGCTTCATCATGTCCCAGTCGTCCAGCTTGCCGACGAACAGTAACTCGCACTCGCTGTGTTCCAGGATATAGCTCACGGTATCCGAGTTCAGCGTGGGATAGAGCGGCACGGAAACATGACCGGCCATCCAGATGGCCCAATCCGACATGATCCACTGCGCGCAGTTCTTGGAAATGATGCCCACCTTGCTTTTATCCGGCAGGTTCAGCGATTTCAGATACGACGCCATGCGGCGGGCTTCATCGACGGCACGTTCCCAGGTGTATTCGACAACCTGGCCATTGCCGATGGGCTGGGTCATATAAAGGGAACTGGGGATTTTCTTCTCCCAGTGGTAGACCATATCAAGCGGCATCTTATTATTAGTATCCATAGACTTTCCTTGCCTTGTATTATTGGTTTTATGGGTGCTGCAGATTTTACCTGATCAACCACTGTCAGTGCTCGACATTAGTCGAACATTCGAGCAAATTCCAGCCAAAAAAACCGGCTCATCAATCCCGGCGCAGGCGACTCTTCTGCGGCATTCCCTGCCCGGGCCCCGGATAAAACAGAAAACACTACATCTTGTGTTTTCTCGATAAATGGCTCAACCATGGGATTTTGCAGGCATTCCCGTTATTTCAAGAGCTCAGTGATTGATTTTCTTTGTCATTTAGGCCGCCACCCATAGTTCCCTTTTTGTTCACAAACCACTACATAGTGTTGTACTCTACGGAAATGCGCCCACATATGGGGTTTTCGCCAGCGTCGCCTGTATTGATTCAGCACGCTCCAAGCCCCCGGCATTCCCGGGCAGGACGCTTTTTTCGCCGCCTGGCAACCGCCGCTATATCGTAGTGGTCGCCAGGTAGCACACCACCAGATCTAGTGGTCTGGATGACGATAGGTCAAAACAGCACATCTGCAACATTTGATAAAGAGGGTGGCAATGAACGCTAAAGCACAGGCCGTGGTTACAACAATCCCAATGCAGGAAGCTTCGCTGGATATCTGGAACAGCAAGTACCAGCTTAAAACCAAAACCGGAGACCCCGTCGACAAGGACATCGAGGCAACCTATACCCGCGTTGCCACCGCCCTCGCCGAAGTGGAAAACAAGGCCGACCGTGCCAGACACATGAAAGATTTCGCCTGGGCCCTGCGCCACGGTGCCATTCCTGCCGGCCGTATCACCTCCAACGCCGGTGCCGAAGCCCACAAACCGGCCACGTCCACCATCAACTGCACCGTGTCCGGTTCCGTTCAGGATTCCATGAACGACATCCTGGAAAAGAACCACGAAGCCGGCCTTACCCTGAAGGCAGGCTGCGGCATCGGGTACGAGTTCTCTACCCTGCGCCCGAAAGGCGCCTACGTTGCCGGTGCCGGTGCCACCACATCCGGTCCGCTGTCCTTTATGGATATCTTCGACCGCATGTGTTTCACCGTGTCGTCTGCCGGTGGCCGCCGCGGCGCCCAGATGGCGACCTTCGACGTGCACCACCCGGACGTGATCGACTTCATCCAGGCCAAGCGTGAAGACGGCCGCCTGCGCCAGTTCAACCTGTCGCTGCTGATCACCGAAGACTTCATCGACGCCGTGCGCAATGACGGCGACTGGCACCTGTCTTTCCCCGTTACCCGGAAAGAAGCCGAAGATGAAGGCATGGACCTGAACGACAGCAGCCAGTTCGTGTACCGGGACTTCCCGGTGCAGAAGAACTACGTGGTCAATGAAGAAGGCAAGGTGGCGTGCCGCATCTACCGCACCCTGAAAGCCCAGTTCATCTGGGACACCATCATGACCAGCACCTACGACTACGCCGAGCCGGGTTTCATCCTGATCGACAAGGTCAACCAGATGAACAACAACTGGTTCTGCGAAGACATCCGCGCCACCAACCCCTGCGGCGAACAGCCCCTGCCACCCTACGGCAGCTGCCTGCTGGGTTCCGTGAACCTGACCATGTTCGTGGACTACCCGTTCACCGACAAGGCCAGCTTCAACTATGAGAAGTACCGCAAGGTTGTAGCCATCTTCACCCGCATGCTGGACAACGTGGTGGAAATCAACGGCCTGCCGCTGGAAGAGCAGCGCCACGAAATTACCTACAAGCGCCGCCACGGCATGGGCATCCTGGGCCTGGGGTCTACCCTCGCCATGCTGCGCATGCCTTATGGTTCTTCCGAATCCGTGCAGTTCACTGAAGACGTTGTCCGTGAAATGGCCGTGGAAGGCTGGCGCCAGTCCCTGGCCCTGGCCGACGAGAAAGGCCCGGCACCGATCATGGACGACGAGTTTGAAGTAACCCCCAAAATGCTCGGCAAGTGCCCGCAGTTGTCCAAAGACGGCTACAAGATCGGCGACAAGCTCAAGGGTAAAGTACTGCACGCCAAGTACAGCCGCTACATGCAGCAGATTGCCGGCGTGGAGCCGGAGCTGATCGAGCAGCTGGCGGAAAAAGGCGGGCGCTTTACCCATCACACCTCCATCGCGCCCACCGGCACCATCAGCCTGTCCCTGGCCAACAACGCCAGTAACGGAATCGAACCGAGCTTCTCGCACCACTACGCGCGTAATATCATCCGCGAGGGGCGCAAGACCAAGGAAAAAGTCGACGTATTCTCCTTCGAGCTGCTGGCCTATCGCCACCTGGTGAACCAGGGCGCCATGCCGTTCTCTGAAGAAGCCGACAAGCGCCTGCCGCAATACTTTACCACCTCTGAAGACGTGACGCCGGCGCAGCACGTGGACATTCAGGCCGCAGCGCAGGTATGGGTGGATTCCTCCATTTCTAAAACCGCCAACGTACCCCAGGACTTCGCGTACAAAGACTTCAAAGACATCTACATGTACGCCTACGACAAGGGCCTGAAAGGCTGCACCACCTTCCGCTTCAACCCGGAAGCCTTCCAGGGCGTACTGGTGCAACAGAAAGATCTGGAAAACACCCTGTACGAATTCACCCTGGACGACGGCAGCAAAGTGACCCTCAAGGGCAGCGAAGAAGTGGAGTACGACGGCGAACTGCATTCCGCCGCCAACCTCTTCGACGCCCTGAAAGAAGGCACTTACGGCAAGTATTGATCAGCGCAAACCGACACAGGACAGAACATTATGACCGTTAAAATCAGCAACAAAATCGTCGGCTACCGCGTCAAGAAAGCCGACCCCGAAGCAGCCCCGGAACAGGCACCGGCACCAGCGGAGCTTCAGCCTATCCGGATGAACGAGTACATCGAACGGCCGGACTTTCTGCTGGGCACCACCTACAAGATCAAGCCGCCGGTCGCCGAGCACGCGATGTACATCACCATCAACGACATCCTGCTGAACGAAGGCACCGACCACGAAAGCCGACAGCCCTACGAGGTGTTCATCAACTCCAAGTCGATGGAACACTTCCAGTGGGTCATCGCCCTCACCCGGGTTATCTCTGCGGTATTCCGCAAGGGCGGTGACGTGACCTTCCTGGTGGAAGAACTGCGCAGCGTGTACGACCCCAACGGCGGCTACTTCAAGAAAGGCGGCGTATTCATGCCGTCCCTGGTCGCGGAAATCGGCGCCGTGATCGAAAAGCACCTGAAGGCCATTGGCCTGATGGAAACCGAGGAAATGAGCGAAACCACCAAGCGCATCCTCGCCGAAAAACGCGCCGCATTCGAAGCCAGCCACACCACGGCCACCAACGACGACAAGGCCGGCGACTTCCCGCCCAACGCCACCATGTGCGGCAAGTGCAGCACCAAGGCGGTGATCGTGATGGACGGATGTGCGACCTGTCTGTCTTGTGGGGATAGCAAGTGTTCATAGCCCTATAAAGTGGATACTTCTAGTACTTAGTACGCTCTACACTCTTTTGCCCTCGGAGCCTTTAACTCCGGGGGTTTTTCGTTGAAAATCCCCTTCTCAAGAAATTCCCCAGATCTTGTTGACGATTTAATTTCCCGCCCTATACTCATGGATACTTAAAGTAAAATCATTTAGTTTGTTGTTTTTATTTGACTTTAGTTTGTCAAAATCTTTTCTATAAGGGGTTCAAGTATCCATTATTTATCTAAGACAAAATCCCCCTGCAAGGTTATCCGGTTTTCACATGCGGAATCTGGTGAGCGGCGCTTTATGGTCGTGGATCGTGAAACTGAAATCCCCCTGGAAGCCGCATCGTAAGCGTTCATTCCACGACGTAGTGGACTTACTTTACTTCACGTCACGAAGTGGCCTTAATAGCTCCGGCGAGACCTTGTATTGTTTGATGCCGTCCTCACCCAATACGATCACGCTCTTACGATTGATCTTGGTCACAATCCCCAGAATCGCTCCCTCCCGGCCCTGGAAAGACACTTTTAAGCCCACTCGTAATTGGCTCAGCGCTTGTAGGTTTTCCCGATCTTGCAGTTCATCGATGCGCCGGCAGATGTATCGGTTCAGTTCCAGCAACTGATCGATGTTCATGTCGTCAATGCGCATGGACGGAGGCCTCCAACTGTTTGTTTTGTCGGTCTGGGTGGCGCGGGTCGATCAGCGAGCGTAACGGATGGTCGGCGAACCGGGTTTTCCAGAGTCGCGGCGTCAGGTCCGCTACCTCACGGGCCGGATGCTGGCTGACGCGTTGCAACACATCCACCAGGTAGGTGTAAGGATTCAGGTCGTGCAATTTGCAGGTGCTGATCAGACTCTGGATAATCCCCAGGTGTTCAGCGCCCAGTTCGGTCCAGCAGAACATCCAGTTTTTCTTGCCCATTGGAATGGGCCGCAAGGCCCGTTCCAGGTGGTTGGTGTCCGGCTGTACATCCGGGTTTTCCAGGAACACGGTCAGGCTTGCTTCCCGGTTGAGCACGTAGTTCAGGGCTTTGGTCAGCGGTTCGCTGGGCAGCAGCCCTCCCTGTTCCAGTTGACCCTGGCACCACTGGAAGAAGTCGCTGATGACGGGCTTTGAGTGTTCCAGACGGTACTGGCGTTTCTTTTCGCCAGTCAGTCCCCGGGTTTTGATGACCTCTTCGTTCTGGTACAGCTTTGCGATCTGTTGCAGGGCTTCTGCGGCCTTCTCCGGATGATCCTTCTGGGCGTCGATAAAGTAACGGCGGCCGTGCACCCAGCATTGGGCGTGGATGACGTTTTCTTGCTGTTGAGCATATCGGGCATAAGCGGCGTAACCATCACTGATCAGGGTGCCGCTGAACTGGCCGTTCAGAACGTCCTCGATATGCTGTCGGCCTCGACTGTTCGAGTAGGTGAACACGACCTCGTCGGCATCGCCGTACAAGGGCCAGAACCAACCGGATTTCATTTTACCCTTTTGTGGGCCTGCCCGGCCTTGGTGGCCCGCTTTAATGGGCGTTTCATCCATTGCCAGCACCCGGCTGCGCAGGACGTTCTCGGTCTGGACATCCACAATGGGCCGAAGCAGGTCGATGGCGCGTTTGACCAGGTTGGTCAGGGTGCTGCGGCTGACGGTGATACCGGCTTGTTGGATGCGCTGGTGCTGGCGGTACAGCGGCAGATGGAACTGGAACTTGTCCACCAGCAACCCGGCCAGCAGGCTGACATCGGCCAGGCTGTTGTCCAGCACACTGAATGGAGCAGGCGTTGTCACCGGCTTCTCGGTGCCTTTGCGCCGGAACACCGGGCGCTCACACTTGAGTACCACGTAACTGGCCGCCCGCTGGGCCAGCCGGTAGGTGGTCTTGGTGCCCAGGATGTCGTACTGGTCTGCGTCCGGGCCGGTCAGCTCCGGCGGCAGGTGCTCGATGACTTCCACCGGTACATCGGCGGTAAAGCGCAGGCCGGTGTCGTTCAGGCAGTCGTCGTCCCGCTGTTTTTTGCCGGTGCCGCGTTGATAGGTCTTAATGGTGCGCTTTTCTTCCTCGGCAGGCTTCTCGGGCAGCGGTGCTTCATCTGACCGGAACAGGCTATCCTGCTCCGGAATATCATAAACCTGCTTCTCGGATTTGGAGCCGAACAGCTGCTTTTTGAACCAGTCCAGTTGATGGGTCAACTGGCGAATGGCTTCCGCCTGAGCATCCAGCTGCGCCCGCAACAGCGCATTCTCCTCGGCCAGAGCCGAGTAAGAAGGTGTGTTGGGATGGGGAGCGGAAGCCGTTGAATTCATGGCTGATATTATACCCGAATCGCAGTATTTATACCCCTCGAAAACGTTTGAATTGACGGTATTTTTGCACCTCAATGCCATCAATCAGCAGCTGCAGATCCGTCAGGGTCAGGGCCCTCTGGCCAGAAGCTGAAGACGATACGCGGAACTGCCCCTGCTCCAGGCGCTTGGCCCACAGGCAATAGCCGGTGGCGGTAAAATACAGCATCTTCATCTGGGTTTTGCGGCGATTCACGAAGACAAAATACTGGCCGCTAAGCGGATCGTGCTTAAGCTGGTTACGCACCAAGGCGCTCAGCCCCGGAAAGGACTTGCGCATGTCGGTAGGCTCGGTGCACAGCCAGATCCGGGCCTGGCTATCGAGCCCAATCACCCGTTCTGGCTCAGCCGCAATTCGACACCGTTGCCGAGGCTAAGCACAATGTTCCAGCTTGGCTCGCGGGATGACGATGCGCCCACTAAAGACGATAGATCCAGAAAGCTGGCTTCACCGGGACCGGCTGAATCGTCGGCTGGCTCCTTCGGCAGGCGCTTACGCCAGTTGCAGAAACTGGCATAGCCGATGCTCTCTTGTTTACAAAATTGCGGAGCTGACAGGCCACTGTCACGCTGCTGATCAACCAGGATTTGCCACTGTTCTGGAGTGCGGTGTTTTCTCATGGGAGTAACCTCGTGTTGGAAAAGATGAGGTCACTATAGGGAGAAATTCACCGGGGTGGCAGGATGTCCTAGAATGAACGCTTACGCCGCATCGGTTTACGAAATCCACCTTACTCACAAGTATGACTCTCACGGAACACGCTATAAGCATCTGTTCCACCTTGCTTATCTTTATTCCTGGGCTAAGGAAATCGATGTCAATCTGGAACGCCAATTGCTCCTTGGTGAAGGGCTCTCCCAGCCTCAAATCAGGTCTTTTGCTGCATGGCTTCGCAATAGATCGGTGCAGAATAACGGCGTCCTACCTTACAAAAAGCGCAAGACATTCAATGCGGTGCTCTCAATGTGCTCAGTAATTTCCTGCTGGTTCATTTCTCAGTTTGCTAGTCCTAAATCCAAAACCCAACATGAGCGCACCATAGGGATTCAGATTCTAATCGATGCTCAAAAGCGAATGTGGAAGGATGCAAAAGTCCGGGTGCGTCAGGACTCTGTCGCAACAGACCTCACCGATGAAGAAATTTCCAAAATTGAGAGTTACCTACGTCCTGAAAACAGATCGTCGGCGGTCAGTAAGGCTATTGCTAACAGGGATTATCTGATCTGGCGGATGGCGATCGAGTTTGGGATGCGCTTAGGCGAAATTCTGGCGATGCGGGTCGAGGACTGCCCTACTCGAAACAAACCTTATTTTTCCATCGTTAGAATCGAGGAAAGAGGACCAGACTATTTTGATCCCCGAACGGACGCGCCACGCCCCAAAACATTGTCAAGAGATCTTGGTTACCAGTTGAGCGATACCGCATTCCCCAAACTCGTGAGCAACTACATATCCGAACATAGGTACATCAGGGTTGAGCACAAGGGTCGAAAAATAAACCGCTTTTCACTTTCTCATAAGTTCCTGATCATCGCGAGAAACGGCAATCCTTTATCAGGAAAAATGGCCGATAAAATTGCCCAAAGCATTAAGAAAGCAACCGGCGTGGACTTCCACTGGCACTTGGCTCGCCATGCATTTTTCAATCGGGCCTATTCCGCAGTAGTAGATGTCGAGAACCCCACAGTGAAAGACGCTAGGGTCGCGGACCTAGTTGTTTGGGGTGGCTGGGAGGACCCCGAGAGCCTAGGCATTTACAGTCGTAGGGCAAGGCGTGAGCGCGCCAAGACACCTTTACATCTCTGGCAACAAGGTAATAATGAATGGAAAGCACTGAATTAACAGAGGATTTCGAATCAGGCCTGTTCCAGCACACAGACGGACGCCGCTTTGTTCGTTGCGAATTCGATCCGGACAACCCGGTATGGATTGATGTTTCCAGCAACGTATGGACAGCTGTTTACAGTGGCAGCTTGCGGCAGATTGACTGGGACTCAATAGCCTTGCCTCTCCCATTAGTGCGTGACTTACAGAGTATTGCCCAACTACGGCTAAAAAATAGCTCTCCAGGCTATTTAACCCAGCTACAGGCAGCTTTACGGAATTTTGTGGCCAGTTCGGACGAACATGACATAGAACTTGAGAACGGGTTTTCAGACCTAGATTCGCCATCTCTTCTTTTGATTTGGGAATCGATGGACTCTCACTCAAGATCTTTATTCAGGTCTTTGTATAGGGAGTGCGCAGATAAAGGGATCGCCGGTGCTAAATACGCTCTGGCCCGCGAGATCAAAAGCTGGAAGGCCCGTAGCGAAATTGTTCAGCTCCGAGAAGTTGTTCACTGGAACCCGGAAAAGGGAGCCTTTACAGCCGCTGAATGGGAGGTAGTCCGCGGGTTTTTGGAAGAATGGGACTTGGATGAACACCCCCATGTCATAGCCACAAAAATATTCGGTCGAATCCTGACCGAAACTCTCAAACGGCCCTCTCAGATATGGTCAATGCCAAAGGATGCTTTGTGGGTCATCCAGTCCAGCAATGGCACCGGGCCAGATGAGTTTTTTCTCCGGATACCAAAAGCCAAAGCTCAAAAAGGTGAGCGCCCTGGCACCTGGCAAATCACGGAAGCGCTTGGTAAAGCCATACAGGAATATTCCCAAATTCCGGAAATTCAGGCCCTTCAGGACCAGGTCAACCGTCTTGCCGTATTGCCCGGACTAAGGGGTAGACCAAGGTGGCTTCCACACGGAGAGGTCGATGCTCAATCTGGCAAAGCCTGTCTCAAAAATTTAATCAAGCAAGCGGGACTTATCAGCCCCCGCACGGGCGATGTCATCCATCTCACCCCCTATAGAATTAGGCATACTGGTGGCACGGCGATGGCCCTCCAGGGGATTCCAAGGGAACAGATTCAGGAGATTCTTGAACACGATTCTCCCTTCACAGCGGACGCCTACATCCAGGCCGTTGGATCGGATCTGATGCCTGCGCTGGAAAGAGCCACGGATCGCGGCGTGGGAGAAGTGTTCTCCATTCTGACGGAAGCCTATTTCTTTAAAGGAACCGTCACTGATGACATAGGTAAGAAAGCAATTACCATTCCTGCCATCAACATTCATGAGCCATCTGCTAACGGGCTCCAAGCACCCGCTGTCGTTGGGGGATGTGGAAAAGATGGAGCCTGCTCCAAGCACCCCTTCTGGGCCTGTTACAACGGATGCCCACATTTTCTTGCATGGAAAGAAGCCGATCACCAGAAATCCCTGGACTATGTGGACTCAGAGCTTGCTCGCTGGAGCAAGGCCGAGGGCGGAAGGGAAAGAACCAAGCTCCACAAAGACTTTGACCGGGTCGCAGCATCGATTCGAGAAGTTGTCCAGCAAGTTGAAGCAGCTAATGAGGATGTTGCCGAATGAATGCAGCAGAACAGCTCAAAGTCTGGCTCCAAGAGATACCAGTCGATCCGGTGCTGATCGACAAAGTTGATCCACTACTGAAGCTGCTCCCAGCAGGTTATTCCATCGAAGACGACGACTGGGATGTCATCGATTGGAACACAAGGGGACTAGCCAGAAAACGCACCTCACTGCTTCGCTTTTCTAAGATCACTCACACTGAACTTCGTAATATGGGCAAAGTATGGGTGCTTGATGGCCGACTCAAACAGGCGGCAGGAGTTTCGACAGCTAAGTTTAAGATTGGGACCTTCATGGCTTTGAGCCGGGTGCTTGGGGCTCGACCACTAATAACAATCAAAACTGATGACTTTTACAATGCAGAAAAGTTGCTCAAAGACCAATCCTCGGGAGGCTATGCTTTCAGACAGGCGGGTTACCTAGAATCAGCATCATCATGGCTTGGAACAAGCCTCGGAATCTCTCTCGACTATCATAACCGCCTCGTAAACCCTGTCGTTCATGGGCGCTACGGAACCGATGAGGGCAAGGCCAACAAACTCGTGCCAGATTCTGTATTCAGGGACCTGATCGCTGCACGGCACCGTGAAGATCTCATCGCTAAAGACGCATTCTTCCTGAACGTCATGGCTATTCAAATGGCGACAGGTTTTCGGATTAGCGAATTGATGTCCCTACCAGCCGATTGCCTTCTCCGCGAAGGCGGTCATCTTCATATCCTTCACTACCCGGCCAAGGGCGGCCTTCCGATTCCTCGTCCAATTCATCCAAGCATGAGGGATGTGGTGGAAGACGCTGTGACGAATCTTACTGAAATAACCGCAGAGGCCCGAGCTGTGGCCGAACAAATGCGCACTGAGTCACGCCTGGACTGGCCGGCAATTTATGCTGACGACAATGCATTGCGGTACTTCGTGGCCAAATGGGCTCATGAATGGACCGGTGACCCAAACCATTTAATGATCAACCCGAACGGTGCCTGGTCAAACCGCGATCAGTGTTTCTTTGATGTTATCGGAGAGCTTGCAGCCGCAGGCGAAAACAAGAGTCAGGCAGCTCGAAACCTTCAGATGACAAGGAACACCTTTAACCACCTTCTAGATTCACAAAAAGCTGCTCGGCGGGGTGAACTCCCAGTCATCGCAAACTCAAAGAAAAAGGGTCAGAAACGAACGAGCTGGGACACCGACGTGCGGGTTGTTTCCTTCTTAAGCCTGGAAAAGCACACCTCGGTCTCGATCATAAGTACCAACCGAGAGTTGATTTACGACATCTTGGATGAGGCACAGAAAACACAGCTGGCTGGCAATGTTTATCCAGCGCCTGACTATAACCGGGAGCTTGAAGAACGCTTCCGTTTTGAGATGCGACCACTGCTGAAAAATAAGCAGGGCAAACCAATCATCTATCCATACGAAGCGCTGCTGATAACCCAGAAATATGCGCTTTCAGAACACCGTGGGACGAAAACTGACGAATTCTCCGTAGTTGATGATCGTCAGTATGCTTTTTGGCTCGGAGGCACAGCTCGGTCACGTGGCACCGGAAACCACGAGGACACCGTTTTCGCTCGCCTTGAGATCATTGATCCCCGTAACGATGATTTCGCCAAATTTGTCTCTCACGATGTGCGTACCTGGTTGAATACGATCTACCAGAATGGTGGTCTGACCGAGGATCAAATCGCGCTTATTTTCAACCGGAAGAATAAGCAACAGAACGCGGTATATGACCAAACGAGCAACAAAGTCCGCTCGGAGCGGATGAAACAAGCGATCCGCGACAAGATCGCCGTGGGGACTACTACCGACACGTACACGGCCCTCGCAGACTTTTCACGGGATGATGCTGAAGACTACCTCGCTGCCGTCGTGAGGATGGTGAATCCGATGCCTCATGGCGTGTGCATGCTTGATTGGAGTGCCACTCCGTGCCCTCACAACTTAAGTTGCTTCAGCTGCGAAACAGAAGTTCCTGGCCCGTGCGAGCATTTGAATGTAGATCCGCGCAACAGAGAGCACGTCCAAGAGATGGAGCGAATTGCTAAAGAAGCTGACTATATGGTTGACGCCATCGAGGCTCAGGGTATCGAGGAGTCGCCCCAGATAGATCACTTCAAGCGCGTTCGTACCAACGTTAACGTGCTGCTTAATCGAATCCCAGCAGTCGAGGTCGAATAGGAGAACTATCATGAAAAACTCGACTAGACGCCAGCTGCGGGGCGAGGACCTCCAAAAACGAATAGAAACTGTAATCCGTGACCTAGCTAATGAAGCGAAAAAAGCTGGGAAGAGCTTTATTTACAACGCTACCAAAGTAGCCGAGAGAGTCCCAACAACCAGAAAAACGCTCAGATCCCATGACGAACTCATAGAACGTGTTCTCGCTGAACTCAAAGCCCAGCGCAGGTTGGTGGATGGTAACGCCACTGTTGAACACCTAAGGGACCAGATCGTCGATCTTAAGGAACAAATCGAAGAAAGGGATAAAACCATCCTTACCCTCAGGTCATACCATGCGGACATGTTTGAGAAGCTTCATTCAAACTCTATAAAGGCCGCAAACCTGATTCGCCCTACTATCGAGAGTGAGAGCCTTGAAGCAGGCCATTGCCTTCTGTGCGGCGGGGAATACGTCCAATCAACCCAGAAGGGTAATGTTGTCTCACTCAAGGAGCGAAAGTAACTATGGCGAGCGGCAAACAGATAGCAGCCGAAAACATTGCGAAGTTCAATGCTTGGGTCGAAGAACGCCGAAGCGCTGAAGACTGGAAAGACTATGTTCGTGCTGGTCGGATGCTCAACCGCACGGAGATTGCAAACGAATGCGGCTTTGCAAAATCTGTTCTTCGTCAGAACCCTACCGTTAAAACGATCCTAGAGGTCTTGGAAGAGGAGTTAATCGATAGCGGCATACTCAGTCGCAATGACAATAACGAGGGCTCCATAGAGGCCTCACAGCTCTCAGGTCGCGCCATCGATCAACGCATTATCTCGATCAACGGTAAAGCAGAGCAACGAATCAAAGTTCTTGAGGAGCAAAACGCAGCCCTCAAAGCCGAAGTGATGGAACTCCGAAGCAAGATCAAGCGCTTTGAACTTATAGAAAAGCACCTGACTGAGACTGGCAGGATGGTACGCCCGTGAGCGATTTATCCATTGAGTTAACGATCACATCCATCATAAATCGTGGCAAGATTGGTGGTGTCATCATGGCTGGAAATAGCCCAGATGGCCTGCGCTACGTGGCTCAATGCAATTGGCAACTGATTCCTGATTCCAGCTTCCCCTCGAAGGGGCAACGATGGCTTGTGAGCGGCCCTGTCGAGGTAAAGAAAGTTTTCGTTAACGGATATGCCAGGCACGAGCATCAAATTAAAGCTCAGAAGGCAGAAATCCTTCGACCATCCGGCCAAAACCTGATTACCTGGATAACTGAGAACCCTGAAATCAAAGGCGTTGGGCAGGTTAAGGCTCGCAAGCTTTATGAGCGTTTCGGACCTGATTTATTGGAATTGATCGAACAACGAGATATTCCGGCTCTAACCACGATCATTACCGAGGAATCGGCTCAGTTAATCTGCCATGCCTTCGAGCAACACAATGTTGGGGAGGTCCTGCTGTGGCTCGATCAAATGGGCATTATCCGTTCAATCGGCCAAAAGGTCATCTCCTGCTATGGCGTTCAAGCCCGAGATAAAGTCGAATCCAATCCTTACCTCCTGATCAGCTTTGAGGCGAAATGGAAGATCGTAGACGGGCTCGCAATGAATCGATTCGGTATCTCCGAAAACGATCGCCGTCGCCTAGAAGCAGCCGTAGAGGAAGCCTTGTACCGTGGCCTTTCCAACGGGCACACCTGCCTTCCAGAATCCAATCTAAGGCAGGCGGTTAAGCGGCTATTGCTGAAAAAAGACCTAGTGGACCAAGCTCTGTCGCTGGGAGACAGCACTCAATATTGCAAGGTATCGGATCGCTATCAGCCAGCAGGCACCTATATCATTGAGCACCAGGTCGCTCAGCGTCTCCACGAAATCATCGAAGGTGAAAACGCCCCTCAAGGTTCAATCTTTCAAACTGGGGCTCCGAGTCAAGAAGACGTTGATTCAGCCATCGCACAGTACGAACAAGCACAAGGCTTCGAGCTTTCTTTGGAACAGAAGCAGGCGGTTCAACGCAGCGTTACTTCCAAGGCTAGCCTAATTCTTGGCGGCGCAGGAACCGGCAAAACAACTGTCCTGAAGGCCCTCTACGAGGCGATAGAAGCCGTTTCATCAAACACCACCGCCATATACCAGGTCGCACTTGCAGGCCGGGCCGCAAAGCGAATGAGCGAAGCCACAGGCCGGGACTCAATGACCATTGCAGCATTTCTCCACTCGCTGGAAGAAACCATGCTTGGCGAGGGATCGCTGGTCGTGGTGGATGAAGTTTCCATGGTGGACGTGATCCTTTTCTACCGACTCCTAGCACACATACCACCGGGCACACGGCTAGTGCTCGTCGGAGACCCAAGCCAGCTCCCACCGATAGGCCCAGGACTAGTCTTGCACGCGCTTGCGGGACACCCCTCTATTCCGCAGACCGAACTAAAAGTGGTGAAGCGCCAATCCGAAGCCAGCGGGATTCCGTTGGCAGCCTCAGCAGTGAGATCCCACCAAGTCCCCACCTTTGCTGAATTCGAAGGGCGCGGGAACGGCGTTTCAATGGTTGAGTGCCCAGAGAATTCCCTGGACCAAACGGTTCAGGCCATATACCTACAGCTTGGAGGGATCGGAACCGACTACAGCGTTCAAATACTCTCCACCACTCGATCGGGTAATGGAGGCATACAGCACATCAACCAGTTGTTCCGAGATGGCCTTCAAAGCAGCGCGGAAACTGTTTATGCCTTCAATCAAGAGTTCGGTGTTGTCCAAGGTATGACGCTAGATCGAGTGCTCCTGTCCGTTGGCGATCTGGTTATGTTCACCAAGAACGACTACACCATCGACCTCCGGAATGGCTCTTTGGGCCGCATTGTTTCGTCATTTCCGGTCGAGGACGAGCACTCAGATTGCTGTCTAGTAGACTTTGAGGGGGCGCACATCGCTCTCAAATCACATCAACTAGAAGCCCTAACCCACGCTTATTCGATCACTGTACACAAGTCCCAGGGCTCCCAGTTCAATCGCGTAATCGTTCCAATCAGAGAGTCTCGACTGCTTGATCAGACCTTGATTTATACCGCCATAACACGTGCCGTCGATCAAGTCGTTCTGGTGGGTAATCGAAGAGCACTGGAGGAAGCGATATCAGCGCCAGCCTCGGCTGCTGGTCGCCACGTTACTCTTCCAGAACTCATGAGCGGAAGGGCTCAATTTGGGATATAGCAATAGTCTTCTAGCCAACGGCTATGTTCTTGGAACCATCGATTGGCCGGTTTGGCCGCTTTATGGTGACACAGGCAACCGCTTGTGGCCGCCCAAAATGTTGTCTTATTAAACAAAAGCGAACATAGGTAAGTCCGCTCTAAAGAGGCATGCTTCCATTGGAAAGCGGACTTCTTTGCCACTTTAGGATGGGCTAGTGAGGGGCGCCTGGGGTAAGTCCAATCATTAAAAAATGGGCAGCTTCAATCAGTCGAAGCGATCTCACCCATTCTCTACTTTGACATTTTCCTGATGAAACACCCACAAGGCCATGACATCGGCTTGGCTAACATGTCGGCTTACTCAGTATCAGGTCGCCTTTTTTGGTCATCATTGTGGTTGTTTCCCCCATGAGCAAGCTTCGATCCATCCAGCTACCAGGATTTATTGCCGCCGGTGGCCTTGCCACACTATTTCACTGGTTTGTCATGGTCGTTCTGATCGGTGCCGGGCTTGAGGCTACGCTGGCTACGGCTAGTGGGAGCCTGTCTGGCGCAGTTATAAATTATGGGCTCCAGCGCCGGCTGGCATTCCCCAATGCCGGTCCTCACAGCCTGACCATATGGCGCTTCATCGTGTCCTGCGTTGTCGCCTGGCTGTGCAATCTTGCCTTTTTCTTTTTGCTCAATCACATCCTTGCCTTACCGGTCACGCTCTCACAGCTTGTCACGACAGGGCTCGTTGCTGTTTTGAATTACATCGTTTATCAGAGGCTGGTGTTTTATGAACAAACCCGTTGATTTTCGTGTCGGATCGGCAGATTCCCTTCTTGTTTCATTGGTCGTGCCGGTATTTAACGAGCGCGCGATGTTGCCGCTGTTCTTTGACCGGTTACTACCCGTGCTTGCCAAACTCAAACTGCGCTACGAGATTATGCTGGTGGATGATGGCAGTGAAGATGGCAGTGCGGGATACATTCACAATGAGATAAAACGAACGCCGGGCCTCCGCCTGGTCAAACTGAGCCGGAATTTTGGCAAGGAGGCGGCGGTAACAGCGGGTTTGGAGCATGCCAAAGGCGATGCGGTAATTGTGTTGGACGCAGACCTACAGGACCCGCCTGAGCAGATTCCGGACATGATCGATTGCTGGCAATCCGGGGCCGACGTTGTTCTGATGCAACGCCGTTCCAGGGCGGGAGAAACGGCGTTCAAACGCTGGAGTGCGCACTTTTTTTACCGTTTGCTGAACCGGACCAGCCGGACCGATATTCCAGTAGACACCGGCGATTTTCGGTTGATGAGCCGTAAGGCAGTAGACGCAGTGTCAAGCCTCAACGAACGCAACCGTTATATGAAAGGGCTGTTTGCCTGGATCGGCATGCCGACCCGGGTGATCCAGTACGACCGGGAACCCCGGGCAGCCGGGGAAACCAAGTGGGATTACCCCGGTCTGATTGGCCTCGCGCTTGAGGGCCTGACGTCATTTTCCGTTTCGCCACTGCGCTGGGCGACCATCATCGGATTGTTTGCCGCAAGTATCGGTGCCCTGTTTGGGCTATGGATCGTGATCAAGGCTTTGATGCTGGGCGACGCCACTAGCGGCTATCCCTCACTGGTGGCCATCATAAGTTTTCTCGGAGGCATCCAGCTACTGAGTATTGGTATTGTCGGGGAGTACGTCGGCAAAACCTATATGGAAACCAAGCAGCGACCGGTCTACCTGATCGACGAGGTGATGGAGAGCCCGGTGGGCGTCAGCCAACCCATAGGCGCCAAGATGTCGGAGGCACGCCATGTCAAGGCGATTTAACGTCTGGCTGATGGTGCTGGCAGCGGTAATGATCAGCCGCTTCATCGGCATGGCGCTGTTTCCTTTTGCCGACACCACCGAGCCCCGCTATGCGGAAATTGCTCGTTTGATGGCTGAAACTGGTGACTGGATTACGCCCTGGTTTGAACCCGGCGTGCCCTTCTGGGGTAAACCTCCACTGTCGTTCTGGGCACAGGCGGCGGCAATCAAATTATTCGGCCTGACGGAGTTCTCACTGCGCCTGCCGTCCTGGCTGGCAACGCTTGGCATGGTCTGGTTGGTCTGGCGGCTGGCAAAACAACTCTGGAATGTCCAGGCGGCATTGTGGGGCAGCCTGGTCTTCGCCACCATGGCACTGACGTACATCAGTGCCGGCGCAGTAATGACAGACTCGTTTCTGGCTCTGGGTACGACGCTGACACTGGTCAGCTTTTGCCTGGTGATGTCGGGCGAGGGTGGCCCATGGCGCTGGCTTTTCTTCATCGGGCTGGCGATCGGGCTCCTGTCCAAGGGCCCGTTGGCCGTCGTTCTGGTCGGTATTCCGATCGTTTTGTGGTTGCTCTTTTTCAAACAAGAGGCCGCCGGCCTGCGAAAATTTCCGTGGTGGAGGGGTGCCTTACTGACGGTAGTTCTGGCCGGACCCTGGTATCTGTTGGCTGAACTCAAGACGCCCGGGTTTCTGGATTATTTTATCGTTGGTGAGCACTTTCGCCGCTTCCTGGATCCGGGCTGGGCGGGCGATCTGTACGGCAGTGCTCACGACCAACCCAAAGGCATGATCTGGATTTTCTGGCTGTGGGCTTCGTTTCCCTGGGGAGTTGTTGCGCTGGTGGGCGTGGTTTTCGGCTGGCTTCGGGGCAGAGGGAAAGACGGGATCCGCCTGACACTGTCAGATCCCGACACTTGTTTTCTTCTTTTCAGTGCGCTCGCGCCGATGCTGTTTTTTACAGCCGCAGGTAACACACTCTGGACCTATGTGCTGCCATCCTTGCCATTTACAGCGATGCTGATCGGTCGTTGGATCGCAGAGATGGACTCTGAAAAACGGCCCGGAATGCGGCCGCTACTGGTCGGGTTGGTGCCCACATTACTGACTGCTGTCGTGGGGCTCGCTGTGGTAGGTTTGAAACCGCTCAAAACGGAAAAAGAACTGGTAAGCTATTACCTAGAGATCAAAGAGCCTGGCAGTAGCCCGTTGCTCTACCTGGATGACCTACCATTTTCGGCCAGATTTTACTCGCATGGATCGGCCATGGAAGTGTCGGAGGACGAGTTGATTGAGCTGTGGCGGCGCGATGCAGTGGAGCGAATATACGTGGCAGTTCCAAAAGCCTGGTCCGACCATGAAATCGATGCTTTCTTGCCTTCAGCTCGAAGGGTTCTCAAGAACCGCCGCTACCAATTACTCGCTGTAAAGGCCTCCGGTCGAGATCTGCCACCGGTGTCCAATACTGATGGAGTCCTATCGAATGACAGCTAACAGGCCGCCTATCAGGCTGCTCATTGTGGAGGATCAGGTGGACCTTGCGGAGAATCTTTTCGAGTTTCTGGGTGAGGATTTCTATTCGCTCGACTTCGCGGCTGACGGTTTGACCGCTTTACATCTGCTTGCTACGCAAAGCTACGATGTTATCGTGCTTGATTTGATGCTGCCGGGTGTCAACGGCTTCGATATTTGTCGTCGTATTCGCCACGACCTCCGTTGCCAGACTCCCATTATTCTGATGACCTCCCTCAGTTCTCTTGCTGACAAGGAAAAAGGGTTTGAATGTGGTGGGGATGACTATCTCGTAAAACCGTTTGAGCTAAGGGAGTTGCAACTGAGAATCGAGGCTCTTCACCGACGCCAAACGCCTCAGAAACCGGTTCTTCAGGCTGGGGAGGTTCGGTTTAATCCGGGTACGCTGGAAGTCGAGTTGCATGGGCTTAAAACGACTCTTTCCGGTACTTCTTCGCGATTGTTTGAATTGTTGATACGGGCTTACCCGAATTTTCTCAGTCATACGGCGCTTACCGATGCCTTATGGGGAGGTTCACGTCATGGAGATGCCGAGGGCAACAGCCTTCGCACTCACGTTTATACACTTAGAAAATCCTTGCAGTCAGGTCTCGGTGCAGGGTTGGTCAAAACGATCCACGGCCGGGGTTATAGGCTGGAAGCCCCCGGAGATGGGGGCGAGGAAATTTCATGAAGTCATCGTTGACGGCCCGGTTGACCAGAACCCTGTTTTTCCTGATCGCCGCCACTACGGTGGTGTCCATGTCTATTGTTGAGCTGTTTGTTAATGACGTTGAAAATACTATTCTGGATCTTGAGCTGGAAGCCGACGCCGAGTATTTCAAAAAGCAGCTTCGCAACGATGAATTCCAGCCTGTAAAAACGGCACGACTGGAAGCAGTCTTCCTGCCCGAAGGTCAGGCCGAAGCCTTGCTGCCGGCGTATTTCCAGGCACGAATTTTGCCATTTTCCCAAGAAGTCGAAGACAGTGAGACAACACTTCTGATTGTCGGCGAACAACTGGAGAAGCCCAAGGGGAAGCTCTTCCTGGCCCAGGACATCACCATCATGGAGAATCGGGAGGTCCTCGTTCAGCTTATCCTGATCAGCGTAGCGGCTGTTATGCTCCTGATCGGCTATTTTATCGCTCGTGCGGGTGCACGCTACCTAACCCGCCCTTTCAGGAAATTGACCCGGGATGTGCTGAGCACGGAGGCTGGAACGTCGATGCCACGCGTTGCTACCAATTACCATGATCAGGAGTTCTGCGATATTGCCGAGGCTTTCAACCGCTTCCTTTCAGAGCTTGAGCACCATATTGATCGAGAAAAGTCATTTGTGAAGTTGGCCAGTCATGAACTGCGCACTCCACTGGCGGTAATGAATGGGGCTTTGAATGTATTGGAGCAACGTCAAAGTCTGTCGGAAGCTGACCAGAAGACATTGGCGCGCCTCCGCAGAGCCATGGAGACCATGCGCGACGATACTGAGGTTTTGCTGGAGCTCGCTCGAAACGAGGCGTCCAGTGAAGGTCCCATAACTGTTGAGTTGGAGAAAATGGCCCGTAATGCGGTTGATGATCTGGAGCACGGGCATCCCAGCTACACCGGCCGCATCGTGTTATTTGAAGATCATCCAGATGTGAGAATCAGAACTTACCCGGTACTGGTTCGAATGTTGCTGCGCAACTTATTGCAGAACGCGCTGCGTCATACCAGGTCGTCCGTTGAAGTTCACATCTTGTTGCAAGGGATTGTGGTGAAAGATTTCGGTTCGGGTCTTCCAGAAGCCGTGGTGGAAAACCTGCTGGTCTCAGGTTTACCCAGCGGTGGTTTGCCCAGAAAAAATCAACTTGATAATTCAACTTTCGGGCTGCTAATCGTTCGGCTGATTTGTGAACGGCTGGGTTGGGAGCTCCGTGTTATACAGTCAGATGGCCGGGGCACCGAGTTCATGATCGAGATCAACGATCAGGGCTGATCAGGTTCATTTTTTGCGTAGGCAGGCCATAGGCTCGGTCACTATACAGTTTCAATGGCAGGAGGGCGTGGGCCAGGGCTTTTTGGACCAGCTTCGCAGGTGGCGCCGAATCAACATATCGAGTCTGTTCATTTTCTTTGGAGTAAATGCCGGCCAACGGTGCCTGATCGGGTCGTAACACCGTTACGTTAAACTGTTGGTCCATCCAGGCGTAGTAATCATTAAACTGCATCATCGCCCGACCAGGAGCGTCTGGAAACGTCGCCAGGTCACGTCCCAGCATTGGATGGTCACTGGCAATACCCATGAGCGAAAGCAATGTCGGAGCAAGATCGATCTGGCTGCTAATCGTCTTGATGCGCCGGCTTTCAAGATCGGCGCCCAGGATCAGGCCCGGAATCTGGAAGTTCTTGATGGGTACAAGTTCGTCGCCCCAGACTCTCGCATCATGGTCGGCAACGATCAGGAACAGTGTGTCTTCCCAATAGGCACTTGCCCTGGCGGACTCGATAAACTCTCCTAAGGCATGGTCTGCGTATTTGACGGCATTGTTAACGGTGTTTTTTTCCTCATCGTAGGGCTCAATCCGCCCGTCCGGAAACTCGAACGGGGTGTGGTTAGAGGACGAAAAGACCAGGCGGAAAAAGGGTTTGCCCGACGCATGGAGCTGTTTTAAGTCCTGCTGGGTCTTTGCAAAAAGATCTTCATCGCTAACGCCCCAGCTTCCGGTAAAAGCCGGGTCAGTGTAATCGGTCTGGTCGACAATGGAGTCAAAGCCGTTGCCGGTAAAAAAACTGCGCATGTTGTCGAAATGCGCCTCCCCGCCATAGATGAAGCCCGTGTCATAGCCTTTTTCTTTCAACAGCTCCCCGAGCGTGAAGAAACCGGTCTGGGATAGGGACAGCTTCACTACGCTGCGTGCTGGGGATGGCAGGAAACCCGAAACGACGGCTTCAATACCTCTCACGGATCTTGTGCCGGTCGCATAGAGGTTGTCGAACCACCAACCCGAATCCTTTAGTGCCTCCAGGCGAGGCGTCACCGGCCGACCACCCAGTGATTCGACAAAGGTCGCACCAAGGCTCTCTTCCAACACAATCACGAGATTGAGCGGCCGTGATCCTGTGCGTGAAGGGGTCTGGTGGTGCAAAGTCGGGTATTGCCTGGAATTGAACTGCGCATTGCGCAGCCATGGCGCATCGCGAACCTCGTCCAGTATCGCCGGCATTTCCAGGGTGCCATAACGGTCGCTGGCGTCCACCTCATGTTTTAGGTTGTAAATGGCGAACGCAACGGACCAACTTGAGTTGAGAATCAGCGAGTTCACCATGGCATCGGAGGTCATAGCAAACATGGCCGGGTTGGCCGGGCGATGGCCTGTCGTAGATCGGACGCTGATGAACACCAGCAAAACCACAACGGGCCACACTATTAAGGCCTTACCGTAGCTGCCTGGCCTGGCTTGCCGTGTCCATGCTCCCATCAGCCAGGCGAATAGGGCTGTCACCCCTACAACAACGGAAATGCTCAGCACGACGGTGGGCAAATAGCCCTCCCACAGCATGCTAAAAACCTCCCTTGGATAGTTCAGGTATTCGATAAATAGCCGGTTGGGTCGGACATCGTATTCGGCAATGAAAGTCGGTGTGACTATTTCCATAAACTGAAAAGCAAAAATCACAACCAGCGCCCAGAGCATTGTCAGGCGCTTCCAGAGTCCCCAGCTATAACGATGGCCCAGAACGGGAAGGAGCAACACCAACGGTGCTACCACCATACCGGCCATAATCAGGTCCACCCGCAGGCCGTGAAGAAAAATGTCCGGCCATACAGGTGTCGCCTCGACCCGATCAAATTGCCACATCACCAGAACGGCCCGGGACAGTCCCCCAATCAGAAGAGTTGTGCAGAACAGCATAAGGATTGGGGCATAGGCTCCAGCCCAATTGAACCAACGATAGACACGATCTGGCAGTGGATGATTTTTGGAGAACAACGAGGTCATGACTGCACTCTTATTTGGAAAAAGAAGAAGCCGCACTGGTGGGAGTCGTTAACGGCAGTGCAGTTTAGAGGGGTTTTCGTCAGGGCTGGGTCGTGGAAATGTCAGGAATTTGTCAAACGTCTTACAAGCGTGTTCAGCATGCTCGAAAACAAGTCGACAGAAATCTGATGAGAGAGTGCAAAGGTATTCCTAACGAGGGCACTTGAGCTTTAAATGGGCATACTCCGATACGCATTCAAAGCGCTCAGCCCAGAGCGGAGCCGAGGTATTCGGACTCGGATCAGAATGTTCGCTTTGCGACCTAAGGTTAACTAGGCTCCATCGAGACCTTAAAACTCTGTGTTATGTGTGACTGAAATTGGTGTGGTTACAAACCGTTATACGTAAAGTGACGCTACCTTGCGTATAACGGTGTTCAGAGATCAATAATGATCGGCGGATTAGTCGGCTCGTAACGCTCTGTGCAAATTGAGGCGTTAGCGAATTTTACTCCGTCACTTTCTCTCTTTGCGAAACCGTACCCCTCGTGGATGTGACCACAGACATGAGCTTTGAGCTGCGTTAGTTCGTCAATCCGCTGAGCAAGTGGGAAGCACCCCACGTGCTCGCCGATGTCAGGTATCCAATCGAAGATTCGTAATGCGGGTCCGTGGGTGATCAGAACGTGAGTGTCGTCCGGCACAAGCCGAAGCCGCGCCCGCCTTTCTTGCTCTCGAGCGTTAAAAGCCATGAAGCGAAAAATGGGCTGCCAGGGGAACCCAAAGAAATTAACGCCATCGATCGATACCGACTCACCTCGAAGGTAATTAATTCCATTTTGCTCACACATATTTCGGGACCAGACCGCCCATGTGGGATCACGAAGGCTTTTGTCGAAACAAAATTCGTGATTACCTGCCACCAGAATCTTATGCTTGTGGGGCAACGCTCCCATCCAGCGAGTAAATTCATCAAGTTGGGGAAGAGTGCCAGATCCAGTGCAATCCCCAGCATGCACTAGGACGTCGCCGTCTGGGATCGGTGGCATTTTCTCGTGGAGACTGTGTGTATCAGAGATGCAGACGAGCCTCATGTTAACTCCTTAATGCGGGCCAATGTTTCTTCAAGCGCTCGGTCGTCTTCCGGATATGGCGGCAGAAACTCTGGAATCGGTATCCACCACTCATTCTCGCCTGGTGCAATCACGTCATGTTGATCATCGAGCAAATAGGCATCACCACGGTTACACGCTGACTTGGGTTTCAACGTCCCCACTGGTCTAATGACATCGAGATCTGCGAGCCAGGCCGGTGCCGCCCCCTCACTAACGAGCAGTTTTTGAATCGCCGTGGCACGCCTTTGGCTAACGCTCGTGTAAATCGCTAGATCAAAAAGATGAGAGGCTTCGATAAGGAAATCGTGTAAACCCGGTCTTGGGATCTGGGAGATTCCATTGCTGATCAAAGTGCCCTCGAAATCCAGGCAAAGTAGGGGTCTTCTCACAACCCACCACTTTCTAAGCAACGCCTTAGGTCTTCGATGTCAGCATTTGGATCCGAAAGCCGATTTCTGAGTTCATCCTCAGAAATGGAGAACTCTTTCCCCTGACCTTTGCACTCATAACGAAGAGTTTGACTAACGCAGATTCGTCGACCGGGATGCGGTGGGGTCTCCAGTAATTGCAAGCTGCACGCGAAGTCTCCGATTTGATAATCTTCTGTAAGACACTCCGTGACAACGCCACACACCAGGGACCTCGCAATTCCGTCATCACAAATAAGCTGTACAAAAGTCCAGGTCGTGAGTGCCACTTCTGGCAGGTTGTTTGGATTCCGATGGCGCAATTCTTCGCGCTGCCTTCGATCGATCTCTTCAATGTCCAAATCTCCAAGCCCGGTCAGGTCCCTTCTCATGGCTTTCCTCCATGCAATTCTCAGGTAACAGCTAATTTAGTGCGATCGGTATCGGTCGGCTATAAAGATTGCGTAACCACCAGCCTAAAATCAGCGCGACTGAAGCAGGAATGTTTCTCAGTATTCCAGCCTGCGTTGGAGTAGTGATCGATATTAGGCCACTCCGAGCCGCCACTTATCTTTAATCTGCGAATGAGTTTTTTGTGAAATTCCGTATAGTTTCTTTTATGAACTGAATTCGGCCAGTCAACTCGCATGACTCAGAGAGAAGTTCCTGGTGCTTCTCACCCAGCGGCCCTTTCATGTTAGGAAATTCTTTGGTTAGGAGTAAGCATTCGTCAATCTCGCCTCGTTTGCCGGCCAACCTGTTTTTTAGGGCATGTTCTCTGTCTCTCATCGCCTTTATGTCGTGCTCATCGAGATTGACTCGAATTCGCTTTTCAAAAGGGCCCTCAACCGAAACTATCTCACTATGGTAAAAACGTTCGTCCACTAAGAATCTCACCTCGTTGTTCGGCAAGTTTTCATACTCCTGGATCAAAGCCCTTTTTTTTAGCTTTTCCAGTTCTCCGAGTAGATATTTCTCAATCTCATTCTGGGTAGCCGAGCTTCTTGGCCCCAATAGAAGCAAATAACTTTCCCGCAGTTCTGTCAGACCGACGGGTAATCCCCCCATTTTTAGCGCGGTTCAAAAGTAGACCTCAGGCCATCATGGCCAACTTCT
>Ga0307968_1000023_pt1 | contig 80699 bp, 88 predicted proteins | sample OrgLakmetagen650_FD_201834 | JGI IMG/M metagenome (GOLD analysis project Ga0307968, IMG submission 201834) | Saline water microbial communities from Organic Lake, Antarctica - #650 | ecosystem: Environmental > Aquatic > Non-marine Saline and Alkaline > Saline | place: Antarctica: Organic Lake...
CGCGCCGAAATTGGCAAGCTCCAAAATTTACATCTATGGACAGAGCAAGGATTCATAATTCATATTATGTAAATTTTGGAGCTTGCCAGTCATGGCGCCCATGCTCAATCCACATTTTTAAAACACCTTTTTTTTGGCTCAGTCAGCCCCCTCTGGATAAATCAATCCAGCTATATTAAACTTAAAAGGAAAGTCCGGTCAACGCGCGTGCACACAAATACACGCATGATTGCATACTAAAGTCTGTCAAGCGTCCAGAACTCAGCCACAGTGAAACTAGGCATTACCATTATGCTGCCTATCTAACTAAACATAACCATTATGCTGCCTATCTAACTAAACATAACCATTATGGTGCCATTATGCTATATACCATAAACACCTGCTCAGGAGTAAGCTGGGGATACTGAAACCTGCCAAGAGTCCAAAATCCAGATACCTACACTGATATCAAACATTACCATGCTGCTGCCATTTTCAATCCACACCTGCTCAGGAGTTAGCTGGGGAGGGAGAGGAGCAAAAGTGTGGGAGGAGGCAAGCACATGAGATCCCAGGCAGCCACTGGCCAGACCAAAAAGAGGGGTGCCAGGTGCAAAGCTAGAGGGATCCCTGTTGCTCACAACCACACCCGCGCAATCAGAGCCAGGGGCACCTGTGAATGCAGCGTTGACAAATTGTATGAAATGAGCTACAGATTCAGGTCTGATCGGCATTCAAGCCACGGATGGCCAAACTTAAGTGCAAAGAGGTTGCTAAATGCAGCAAAGATATAGCAGTGCAAACGCAAACCAACACGAGAATACATAGAGTACCTGGGTCGCCTGGGTACATGCCCAACACGTTGAGCACATCCCGGAAGTTGAGGCCCACTGCATGGACTTCCAAGGTCATTGATCCCCCTGCAGCAGCTGCTGCTTCAGTGGCCTCTGAGCCTAGATCAAGACGAGTTGGCTTAAGAGAGTTGAGGGCGCCTCTAGCTGGGAAGGGAAGGTACTGGTGGGGGGGCAAAAGGCTGGGTGGTGTTGATGGTGCTGCATGTGATGCGGTACAAAGAGAGGTGCAAAAAAAGAGGAAAAATTTGAAAGCGGACGTGATGCTGAAAATTGACAGAAGTGCAAGTTGTACAGAAAAGCTCCAGCTTTGATTACAGCACAAGTTTCTGTTTACTGGATGCTGTACCAGAGGCCTTGCTTTCTGCCTGTTGAAAATACTATCTAGAGTTAGAAATATGGCTGAGTTGACCAAAGGGTTATTTAAAAGATCTGCAAATACTTGTTGAATCCTGCTTAGATGTACAACCATATTCATTTTGCATGTTGCACCTAAACAGCGCATGAGCCGAGCACCAGAAGTATCAGTCGGTAGTTTGTTTGCAAATACTTAATTAGTCCTGCTTAGACGTACAAACGCATTCATCTGCACACAGCACCTGCACAGCGGGTGAGCCGAGCACCCAGCAGGGCTTTGCCCTGTTGCGCCAGGCCGTAGCCTTCAACATCTTGTGGTCCACTGCTCCTTGTTAATTCAAAGCAAGCTGCATTTTGTGGCGTGGTGCTGGGGTCCAACGCATCCTGCATAGACAGGCACACAAAAGAAGAGTATTGTCTTCCAGGAGATTAGGTAGGAGGTGTTCATTTGATTGATAATTTGCATCATTTCATTTTGCCTGGATGAAACCCTTTCCCTTCTTATTTATATTGAACCTTTTCAGTAAAAAACCCACCTTTGCCCCTGAAAAACTGCAGACCCCTTGCTCAGCATTGACAGCACGAACCAAGCCACCAATCCCCGCATCTGGCAGGTGTGCAGTCCCAGCAGCGTATGCATGGTTAGACACCTGCCACAGGTTAATGCTCTCACCTGCACGTGCACCATGGGATCATATTACAGATCACTCTATTAGGTGTATAAGAAAAAACAGCAAATGAGCTAGGTCATCCTCATAAATTTATGGTGCAGCTGAAAGGTCAGGACAGGAAACAACACATTCTAGTGAGCAGGGCCGTCCCCACCCTTTTGTAACATTCCTCATGAAAGCAACATTGTAACCTTCCTTATGAAAGCAACATTGTAACATCGTAACATTTTGTATGAAAGCAAAGTCTGTAATTGCCTTCTGTAACATTCCTTATGAAAGCAAAGTCTGTATTTGCACAGCTGAGCCCAACCTCCGCCATCAAAAATCACACAGGCTCGCACCTGGCATAGCGTGTGCTTGCTGCAGCAAAGCCAGTGCCCAAGCAGATGCCACATGTACACTGGCACTGTGCTGCACGTCACCACGTACAGCATGGTGCATCAACACGGTGTGAGGCAGTGCTGCCTGAGCTGCAGAGGCTGCGGCGGACATGATGGTCCCAGCACGTGCGGTATCTTGTACAGCCCAGATCACTTGGTACAGTGCCTCACTGATACCCTCAGTCACTCCACCACGAGCAGCAGCACCCTTGGCTTTGGCAGATCCTGACCCACTCACACGGCGTGCCTCCAGGTCACGCAGCACGATACACGGCCCCTGTCCATCAACTCCACCGTTTGTGAGCACGGCCCAGTGATCACGGTGAGTGGATGCGACTGCTGCACCGCCCCCTACGGAAGTGCCCTTGATGCTGGTTGCTTGCTGAGCATACGCACGCAGCTCTGCTGTGTTGTTGTAGGTGGAGTTACCACAAGCTGCATGCCCTCCCCCTTCTGCAAGGCTGAAGGCACCCACATCCAAGGGTGATGCTGGCAGGACCAAGCAAGCAACACTGGCAGGCACAAACGCTCCACCCTATGTGGTAAAAACGAGAAATTTCAGTATGAATCAATGTTTGACTAACCACCCACGTCTTGATTCAACCAGCATGCAGGCCCGTGATGTTCCCCTTCTGAAACTGCCCATTCTTAAATCTAGTACATGACTAACTCTGAAAGCTTAGTAGGGCAGCTTCCTCCAGCACCCACCTCTTTGCCTGCTTCTTCATTTTTGGCAGGCACTGAGGCACCAAGCTGAAGCATGCAGTCCAAGAGGGCAGGGTGCATGTAGTAGCCCATACCTGCATATAGCAAGTGAAACAGCAATGATGTTTAAAGATTGAAACAGTGGGTTTAGATTTAATACGCTAGCCATGGGTTCATCATTAAGTAAAAAGGCACACTAGTTATTTTTGGCCCTCACCAAGGTATTGTCACTGCGTACGATATTTTTTTGTAAAAAGCATTACATTGTGCACCACTTGGACCTTAAAAAAGAATCCATATGATTGGTAGCTAGCAAAGCAAATCGCTACATGCTGATGTTCTGATTCTTATGTCCTAGTAGTGGTTTGAACATACGAAAGTTAATTATACCGGCACGACACAAAGTGTGTAAGTCTCCTCACACCTCCTGACCTATCCAGGTCTTCATCTGCACATGTGAGACGCAGGTAAACAGCCAAACGTGTGCTTAAAAGCCAACCTTGGAATTTGAACCCACCTGTGTGCTGGCTTGTAATTGGCAATCGCGCCTGTGACAGCGGCTTAAGATCTCCGCTTGTCCCCCCATTGCCCTCTGATCTGCTGCTGTCCCTGATCATGCGGAATTGTGGGCCGTACTGCAGCCCAGCTGTATGCAGGCTCTGGTACAGTGCTGCTGTATCCACAGGATTGGTGTTGCGCGCTCGCAGAGCATCAGAGCTCAAACTGCTGCTGCGTGGCATGCTGGCTGCAGATTTGGAGAGCTCATTTGCCAGAGGAGCTGCTGTTGCTGCTGCACCCTTACCAGGGATGGAGGTGGTGGTAGCAGTGGAGATGGATGATGCAAAGTGGGTAGTGACTGCGCCTACTTGCTTGACGTTACTGCCAGAGCCCTCAACAGAGCTGATGCGTAGTGTGCCTGAGGTATGAAGTGGACTCTGCTGTAAGCACTAGCATCTATTGTCTTAAAGATGGTTTCAATCCACGTATCTGCCTCATTTAACTGAAGTCCTAGCTAGCATCTTGGGATGAAATGCCTGGTCTGACCTGCTTTTATCTACACTAGATTAATTTGTTCCTTCTTTTTAAATCACGACCTACCTGCCACTGGATCCAGCTGAAGCTGTAGCCATAAGGCGTCACCAGAGTTTGCAGCAGGCATCACACACGGTTGCATGAACGTGGCCCCCTCCAATACAACAAGCTGGTTGCCCACATGCCCTGCCCCAAGTGCACCCAACTTGCCACTCTTCTGTTGTGCTCCCCCTGCTGCTGCCTTGGCAGCAGATGCTGGGAGCAATGTGTGGGCTGCAGCCGCCACTGCCATCTCCATGTATGCTGCACCTGGAAGAAGGGGCTTCCCTCCCACCTGTGTGTTGTGGTTACGTGCAATCGTTGCTGCTAACTCCCAATTAAGGGTTTGTACTTACACGTGGGATAATTATCCGGGGATGGTTCTGGTTTGAATTGCATCCACTTAGCCTAATCTCATCCCTTGACTGTAATTTCATCTGCTGGGCTAACAGGGCCATACAGCTGCAACCTATAGTCTACGGTTTTATCCACCATGTTTTAGCAGACAAGCTAACCATCCGGATCTGCTTCTTGGACATTACTGCCTACTGCCTGGTTTGGCAGCTTCGAATTCTGAACCGTTGAACAAGCATATTCCATACCAAATCCAAGTTAAGTACAGAAAGCACACTGCACGAGCATCTATTTGCCACGATTTTGCAAAGCTCTAGGGATAATGGTCACTCGTATAGATCCTTGCTGCACATTCTATATTCTCCCTAACACACACATACACACACACCTGATGGTCCCACAGCCAGGCCAAGCGAGACACACTGCAGGAGCCAGCCCCGCCACCTTGAGAACCACCTCCAAGCTGCACCCCAAATTCAACAGCAGCAGCTGTCCCTCCCGCCATAGAATGCATCACTCGGGGTACAAGAGCATGTCCCATGGGCAACTGTAAAACAGGTTGTATGTCGTGTTGGTTGCATGCATGATAGCAGTTGTATAATAGGTTGTGGTTGTATGATGTGTTGTCCGCATGCAAAATGATCAGATATCTTTAATAATAGGCTGTCACAAGGAAACGAGTAAATACCAGCACTTTTGAAGGAGGATGCATATTTAAGCTTTGGCTTGAATTGCAATCAAAAGGTAAGCGGAAGCCATGTAGTGAGGGTGCTACCTGTGCCTGCTTGCGCATGTCCACACACATCCAAGTCTGCCTCGTGGTTGTTGGAGGGCGCTTGAGTGTAGGAGACACTCCAGGCGGTAGAGAAGAGGCAGATGGCCAGGCTCTCAGAATGGCATGTGCGTTCACGCCACTCATGCCAAAGCTGCTGCTGCCTGCAAGGCTGACGGCTGTGGGAGGAAGGGAAAGCGGTAGAATAGGAATTTATTCATAACAAAGTCAGGAAATTTTTGATTCAAAGCAGATCAAAGGATTTTATTCCTAGCACCTGCTCGTACTTTGTATCAAATGGCTGACAGCACAACAATAGAGTTCTGCTAACTGTACATATCACCTTGTGTACTGCACAAAGTACCTACATGCCGCAGGCCCAGATCCGATTGGCATTCGTACTCCACCCGCAGCATCCCACGCCTCCATAGATGGAGCCACATGGGGGTTCATGCCACGTAATCGCAGGGGGGGGCAGCTTGTGGCAGTTGAGGTGGCCAGGTGTGCAGTGAGTAGCCCAGCCAGACCTGCACAGCCTTCCAGGTGCCCCATCACAACCTGGATGTTGGGCAGGTTTCATGTATGAAGGAATGATTTTCACCAAACATGTAGGCAACAAAGACGCCAGAAAAGCAAAGTGTTATAACAGGAGGAGTTGCCTGGTGTACACAGAACACTTTAAGAAAGCTTATATTGGAATCAAAAGCAGTTGCCAACTCTGTGCACTGGCAAGATGCAGAAGTTGGTGTGCAACCTGATCAAAATATTATAAAGCAGCTGACCTTGTTTGCGGTCAGAGACACCATCATGGGTGGTCGCTCCCCAGCTTCATTAGGTGCGCTGCCCAAAGAGGATGTGGCTGCACTTAGAGCATGCACCTGTGGAAGCATAGGCATCAGTGTAATGCAAAGATGGACCAGACAAAGATAAGATGTTTTGCACGTTGCTACACAGCCGATCAGTCAGCATGCATGTGAGTTTCATGTGGAACACAAATATGCTACAGACAGTGACAGACACTCCCTCAATTGATTGAGGAAGCAGGCAAATGTATACAGTACCGCTCAAATCTAAGCCTTACCTCCATAGGATCACCAAGGGGGGTACCTGTCATTTGATCAATGGTAAGCAGGTTGAGTTATGGATTGTATTGAACTTGTTATGAGGGTGCTCTTTGTTTGCTGCACACTCAATTAACAATTCAAGATGAATCTTCAAGACCATTGGAAAATGCGTAGAGCAATCTACTGTCTGTGTGTTTTGACAGAGGATTTAACTAGAAATGATTATGAAAAACGATCAAGTGCCACTCACTGGGTTTGAGATTCTCTGTACTGGTTATCTGAACATTGCACAGGACGACTTATCTGAACACTGCACAGGACAACTTATCTGAACATTGCACAGGACGACTTATCTGAACATTGCACAGGACGACTTATCTGAACATTGCACAGGACGACTTATCTGAACACTGCACAGGACAACTTGCAGGTCCACATACCTGTACCATGCGTGGCTATTACGAGCTGCTGCAGGCCAGCTTTTGTTGCTGATGATGCACCAATCCTGCTGCCCGAGGCGCTAGCTTGCTCAAGGCCTGTACGTAATTACATCCATGCCAAGAATAGAGATAACAATGATAAAATGTAAAGCAGTCTACAGCAGACATGTGATTTTATCTTCACGTATAAGGTGGAAGGCAGTGAGCACCCGTAGCTTTTTTGTTGCAGTAGATAGTCTAGTCCCTCACATCACCTGCACGGCTCAGCGCTGTTCTAACCAGTGCTGTCTGGGAGGGTCCATTTGGAGCAGTCAAGCCTGAGCTACGGCCATCCTGCATGTGTACCAACCCAACAAAACGACTGTGAAAGTATCTTTAAAGTGACCGGGTAAGATGAATGACGTTATACTAATTAACCTCAAAGGAATCTCATTGGCCAGCCATTGCAGGACGTAAGCAAATAATACACACAGCAGTTCGATTCCAGCTCTACTCCACCGAATGTTGGAGGGGAAATTACACATGGCCAACCATCCAGAATACTGAAGAGAGAAGAAGTTGCCTACAAAAACTGAGTCACTGAATTGGCTCAAAAACTGAGGCCCCTCTTAGAAGAGAGCAAGAAAGTCAGCAGCTGGGCCATTGACACCCATACCTGCCAACAAAGACAGCGAGAAGCAAAGGCTGAGAGGCAAAGAAGAGGGAAAACTAAACCTAAACGTGAATAAAGGCCAGGTGTAAAAAGGATGGTTCCCACAGCACAAGCTGTGGCAAGACAGTTCTAACTGACATTCGGTTGCATTCGCCTCCAAAAACTTGAGTACATTTGCAGCAAGCTGCAGAGTACCCGCAGTTCTATCTTTGTGAAGTGTGCAAGCCAGTGCCAAGCACAGAACAAGCTTAGAAAAAGCTCCTTGAGACCCTAGTATTACCTGCTAGCACGTGTTTGATTAATAAGGCATTTTTGTCGTAGCTTCAAGCTTTGAATCATCGCTTGACAAACGAGTTTTTAATTACCTGGTTGATTGCACTGCCCGCATAAATGGCAAGTACTCTTTGTGACCTGCTGTCACTGCCATTGTCCCTGCTATCTTGCAGTGGCTCCATCACCAGTGCAGCAAATCCTTCACCTCTCCCATAGCCATCTGCATCATCAGCAAAGGCTTTGCATCGACCGTCTGGAGCAAGCGCAGACACCTGTGTATGAGGGTTAGTTGCTCTCAATTTTGCACGCAGATCATTTCTTGTACAAGAAGTATGAGGTGTGTAAGTCTGATCAATAAACATAATATTTTTTTTTTACTTTCAGTGATCCAGGAATTACCTGTTCAAATCTGTGGTAAGGCTAGAAAAACCTACTGTGGCTGGCTCCTAATGGTGAGTTTTAGCAATATGATATTTGGATAAAACATAAAGTCGCTATAAGGCCTGAATAAGCTGATGTGAAGTGGCTACCTTCGAAATCAAGCACCGAGCTGGATGTCATATATCACTTGCTCTTTCGTGACAATGCCCAGGAAATCACGACTTCCCTACGTATATGGTTAATAGTGTATATATCGGGCAGAAGACCACAAACCCTAGTCTTGTTGCTTGCCTATGGCTCCTTTTCCTTGTTCAATACGGGGAGTGGTTTCCACTACCCTTTTTTCCTTTGTCACCCTCATCTCTTGCCTGTGTCATGGCAGCAGAAGCACCGCGTGGCACAAGGATGGCATTAACACCAGCTGCAATTGCAGCCTGACTGTCTGCACCCTTCACATGTGAATTCAGGCTCTGGGCGGCAAGATGGGCTGCAACCAAGCTGCTAGAGCAAGCGGTATTTGTTGGAACACAAGGACCTGCAGGATAAAGAAAATAATAATTCAATTTGAGACCGGCTGGTTAAGTGAGCTGCAACGCAAAGATTTAGGTGAAGCATTTACATTGGCCATTGCATCAGGATATATTGTGTAGATGCACATATTGCTGGTGTGTCAAATGCACATGAAGTGTGAAATTGAGTGTAACAATAGTTGATCTTCTTGCTGAGGTATTTTGGAATTAAAGATCCAGACTTTAAAAAGCTACCCAGATCACGGAAGTAACTCAATGATAACAAGCAGTTGCAAGGATTTCAAGTAGAAAGAACGCGAAACACACCTGTGAGGCCAAATGTGTAGGACACCCTCCCTGCCATGAAAGCTAGCCCGTTGCCAGTCACGACCTGGCTGCTGCCCATACTGCCTCCTCGTGCACTGCTGCTGTGCTCCTGGTGTGCAGCAAGGAGCTCCCCGTACTCTGACCAGATGCATCCAACAAATACACCAACAGAGCTGCCAAGGAGATCAGTTGACGACCTGCTTGGAAAAAATGAAGAATAGCTGCTCTGAATGAGCTGGAGGCGGCGTCTTTGGACTCTGATTACCGCAAAGAATAGCAACATATTAATGAGCATGCGACAATGCAAGTATGCATACTGCTGCTGGTTTAAGCTATAAAAACCTGCTGCTGTTTGTTATAAAATCCACGTCGCAAAAGGTAGCAAAACTGCTTATATTCTATTGCAAAGCACATAAATACCTGCCACTTGAAGCAAATGCACGTGCACTCTCCTCAAGCAGGATCCTAGTCTGGGGGGCCATAAACGAGGCCTCAGAAGCAGGAATGTTGAAGGCCGTTGCATCAAAGTTGTGCACCGAAGACACAAACGCCCCAAACTTTGAAGACACGCGCCCACTACTGCTTGCATGAGAGCCCTAGATGAGCAAGAACAATAACAATGATATGACCATTGGCAGAATCAAAGTTGCAAGCTGTGGGAACAAGTTAGGCATAGAGTAAGGTAAAATGCACTCCAGGATTGCTGGAAATGGTAGACAGAGACAGATTGCGATAATTTTGCCTTGGTCTACATTCGTGTTTTGGACGTACCTTGAAGCCAGGAGGGGCATACTCGGCATCGGCATCAAATCGCTCTAGCGGCGCCTATCAGATGGGTTATATAGTTGAGAATGAAACTGAGTGCGCCAATGTGCATGCATAAAAAAAAAACCTATAGTGAAATTATATTTATTAATATTGCAAGGCCTTAGTTGAACATGAACAGCTACAGAGTGTATACCGGCACACGCTTCCTACAACTGTCACAGCATTTTCAAACTGTTCACACAACCTGGACTTAAGCCCGAAAGAAGAAAAGTTACCCACTTCGGAGTGAGCCTCGTTGGCACCGTTGTACATGGCAAGCATGCGCTCAGTACTGGACATGCCGTGTGGAAAGCGCATGCTCATGCCAGTGATGGCAGTCTGCGCCAGAAATACAGCCTGCAAGCAAAAGAGGTCCATTGTGCGAACATCAAAATAATGTGTGCGGAACACAACAGTAAGTCAGGCAAGTATTGAGCCTGCTGGAACTATATGTGTTTTGCTTAATTCTTTGTTGGTAAAAGTGAATTGAAAAATGTTTCCTACATGAAAGTTGGCAGAACATTCCCACATTGCTGAAGGAAAGTCCCATCGGTTACAGACTTTAATATAGGATCCCCTTTGGTATCCTTGCGGTCACTGTTATTATTATTTTAAGCTTTAGCACTTATTCACGCTTATTACCTTTGGAAGCTCATTTAAGAGCTACCTATAATGCTTACTTAGGATTGTGTACCAGGGACAGTGATGCCATCATTACCTGCTTCCTCTCAGTTGGAGTAACTGCCCCTGTTGGTGATGGCATCTCCTCCACCGAAGCCTTAGGGGGAGATGAGACGGAGATGATGTACTCCTGGATGTAAATGAAAGTAGAAGATGTAAGAATTTTGGCTCTGAATACCAATGCGATAATGTAGATCAGAAAAGTGGAACTTTTCTTATATTACGCACCGTAATGGCCGCAGGAGTAGGATAGTCAAACGTCAAGGTGGCTGGAAGATCGATGGCAAAGCGTTCAGACAAGGTGTTGCGTAGCTCCTGCAAAACAAATGGGTATACAGCGAATTTCTATCAAGGAAGAACTATCCATGCCGGAAAGGGCTTAGTAAGGGCATTTCAAAGAAAAGCTAGAACCTAGTCATCTGTGTGAGTTAAGATGGCCACGCACCACACTTCCCAGGCTGTCTAGCCCACTCTCCATGAGAGGTGCGGTTCGCTCTACATCGCTTGTGCCTAGTACACCTGCATACCAAGAAATTTTCAAGTGTTGCCTCTGGGACAAAACAAGACAGCAGGAAGCACACACAGGTTTGCTCCTGGACGACAATTATTCTGCCACGGCTTTTGTTTTACATTTCAATGCCCAAAAACCATTTGTGGAGGCCTTTTATCAGTAGGCAGATGGGCTGTTGCTATACTCTGCTGGCACACGCCCAAATGCCTGTTTCATGCCTGTTTGATGCAATAATGTGTTAATACCTACCCAGGTTGTGTCGGCAACTTCCCCAAGGGAGCAATTAATCTCACACAAAAACACATGCAACGCACACATACGCACATATGCACGCATGTATACACACACACACACACACACACTTACACACACACACACACACACACACACACACACACGCACACACACACACACATTTCAACACACAATGCACAGCAGCCCACCTGCCACGGCCTCCATCACGTCCGCTTCCACATCTTCATTCTTCCATCTCTGTGAGCTCTGTCCACCACGAGGACCAGCACTGGGCACCACCGCTAGTTTGGCAGCCCCCTCCTTAGCAGCACGGTCTTGCTGCTGCTGCTGACTTGCCTCTTCCACCATCTCTGAGAGAAACGGTCCCCCAGGCCCCTTTGCTCCCTCAGCCGGCTTGGCCAGGCGTGACACAAAGGTAGGCCAAGCAAAGGGGTTGGCGGTGAGGGTAGGTGGAGGAGGAGGAGCGGTGGCTGCACCAGCTAGCAAGGCCCCCAGTACACCTAGAGCGCAGCAAGGTGAGGCAACACGTATGTGTACGTCCGTTAAGTTGTGTGCCGCAAGCAATCTTAAGAAATCTGTACACAAACATGTGCCTGCTTGGTGCATTTGAATGAAGTCCAAACCCGCCTTGGCCAACTTGTGCCAAGTCCGGCTTTGGTATAAAATTAAGTTCAGCACACTGAGTCATACATGTGAAACTACAGCAAGGGAGTACCACCTCACCAACCTTCCAACGCCTGCAGTCCCTGCTGCGGTTGCAAAAGTGCCATTCCCATGCGAGCGACACGTGCCGCCGTACCGGCATCTCCAGCTGCCATGCCTCCTCCGGCCCATGCACCCCACTGAACACTGACAGTGGGTACACCGGCATGCTGCCATGCTCCTGCTGCAGCATCTAGTGCAGCATTGGCCGCACCATAGTTGGCCTGACCAGGTGCGCCTGCGCAATGTGTAAAATGTACAAATCAAATGTAGTTGTGAATGAATTTGGACCAAATGCTTGTGGTAGACTCAGAGATGGGTCGGTACAATAACCAACAATAGGCTCAACAAAAGGCTAAGCATGTAGAGCACATAAGCAAACTAAATGCTGTGTTGGGATATGTGGATGCCCCTATTTTCTTGGTCGTCCTCCTTTCATGCTCACTGAGCACTTTGACTCAAAGCACGATCATAAGATCACCAGGCATTTGCATTGAGCAGCAATGCTTGAGGCAATGCTTTGGATATGTAGAATGTGTCTGGAAAAATACAGAATAAGCAGGAACATACACTCACCCAGCAAGGAGGCAATGCTTGAAAACAATGTGGCACCAGCACAAGGCTGACAGACACCCAGCACGTCCCAGGCAGCTGTGAGGGTAGAAACTTTGGGAGCTATGACCTTGCGCACACCAGAAGGTGTCTGAGCTTTTAGCGTGGCATCAGCAAGCACACCACCTGGGAGATAACGATGTTCAGCATGGTCAGTCACCGTATTTTCCCGGCTCTTTCATATCATGGTTGATTCCAATAACAGGATGATACGTGAAATTGCTGACGCAAGTCAAATAATTGAACACACCAAAAAAAGGGCAACAGAAATGCAGACATACCAGCATGGAAGAGCAGAGAAACTGGGGGCTGATGGCAGACTGTGGATCTGGGTGAGCAACTTCCCTCCAACACACACCGCAGCTCATCTGATGATGTCGTGTCACAGGCAGCCACAGCAATAGATGCATTACTCCCACCCCCAGAAACTCCTTCTCCTGACACTAGCTGGTGGGCAGAAGGGCTTCCCAGCTTTCCAGTGCTACATAAAACGTGCGCACGCGTGAGCCATTACTAAGTTTATAAACTGTTACCTAGTCAGTTTTCCTTCAATATGTGGCAGATGCTGGAGAGGCATCTTCACAAAGAAGTGTGGCAAAAGCGAGTGAGGTAAAAGAAAACTAACGCAGGCAGTGAAAACACTTCCCACATTATCTTGGGAAAATGAGCCACTTTAGTACTGTTAAACTGCACTCAACTAGCTAGTGCAACTCCCTCAACTACCTTCTCTATCTTTTGGACCTTCAGCTCAATTTTAATACCTGCCTCAGGCTCTTGAGAGATCAAAACTTACCTACCCAAGAAGAGCACTAATTTTATTCTTTTACGTTAGGAGTGGTTCTACTGCCTGCGCACTTATTCATCCTAAATTAAATAGCCCAAACACACTATTACCTAATCAATATGGATAGCAGCTTGCACTGCCTGTGTGGTTTTCTTCTAAGACTCACCGGCCTAAGAGGAGCACACTGCAGCGCCAGTGGGATCCAGAAAGCCACCTGCATCACAGGACACGTGCATTCAGCACCTTTATTTGCACTGTATGTTGAAGTACAATCATGGGGGAAAAGACGAATTATCTGGTTTGCTATTGAAGCTTGCAATAAATGTGTCCAAGCCTGTCTTCTCTCCTCCAACACAGCTCTCTTATATTATGCATAAAAAAGTAACCCAGTAATGAAGCAGTGCTGCAATCACCTTGCGAGCAGGGTACCGAGTGCACCGGTTCCTCCAGTGATCACAGCACGCATGCCAGGCTGTAGATCAAGGCTGCTATGGGCAGCCAAAGCCGGTGCTCCTCCAAGCCGGTGCTGCATCGAGGCATCTGCAATCGTTTGGAGGACAACTTTTAAGAGGACATACTCCGTCAAACATCATCGCAATATGACTTTGACACAGCTCTGTCCTACACAACATGATCAGTTATCATTATCGGGTGGTTGTGCTATATTTGGAGGCTTCCTCCTGTCTGCACTAAAAATAAAGACACCATCTAGCAAGACAATGAATGGCGATGTAGAGGCCACAATCCTGTTACGACTTGTCTTGATGAAGTGTCATTGCAAGTGCTTTAGAAGTGTAATGATGATTGAGTTCATCTACTAACTCTACTTCAAAGACCTCGGCAGAAGCGCTCAAAGGACCCTGCAATCACACGCACGCACTCCACTTCAATAAATTTGTTTCCTGCAAACTTTAGACATACCTGCTTGAGGGGCAGCGCTGACTACTACCTTGCCCACATGACGTGCTTGAGACAGCTGACGCAAAGCAGCAGCCACACTGCGCAAGCCGTGAGCAGCAAGGGGGAGGGGGCGGAGAATGCCACTTGCAAGCCCTTGAGACACACGGTGCATTGCCCCATGTAAAACAGCGCCTAAAATATGGCAATAAGAAACAAGAGGATGAGTAATTTTGGGTGATGCAGGGTATACATGCAGGCATCTTTCAAGTGACGCTACAACACAAAATTCAGTTTATTTTTGGTTGTGGGTGGCTGGTTGCTGCTGCACAGACAGACATAACTACTTTGGTGCCGCTTTTGACTGCAAACTTGGCCAATCGCAATACCTACCAGGCATGAAATCCATGGCCACAAAGCCATAGCCAACGTCTGGGCGCTCCTGAGCAAGGCGGCCAGGGCTGGTCACATCACGTTTGCCAATCTCCACAAAGCGGCCACCAATGCGCAACAGAGCAGCTGCAGAGGACACCATGCCTGGGCTGGTCAGGGTATTGAGGACTGCATGGACACCACCACCACCACCAGCGGCAAGCACCAGATCCTCTACAAAGGCAGTGTCTCGAGAGCCAGACACATGCTGTGCACCCAAGCTGCGCAGTAGGGCACGCTTTGAGGGGGAGCCAGCTGTGGTCACAGCTGTAGCTCCAAGCGCACGTGCAACCTGAGGAAGAGATCAATTGTGCTTCTTTGCATTGAAGTTTGCTACGGCTGATTGGGGGTCTGTATTAAGGGCCAAGCTCAAGCAACAACCAACCATTCAATGATGGCATTTGAAAATATCTGTCAGATCAAGCAGTGGTATGAGCTATACATTTGCCAAATCTAACATATAAAGCAGCACTGCCAAAAGGTCCTCAACAATTGTTTAAGCACATTGCACAGCCTGCATACCTGTAAAGCAGCCAAACCCACTCCTCCTGCACCAGCTGGGACCAGAAGAATCTCCCCTGGCTGCATTTGTGCAGCCTGCCTCAGCACTGCATCAACCTAAAGCAAAATGTAAGCCAGGGTGCAGTTTTTGTGGAAGAATTGGGTTTGGCATCTATTAGCTTTTAGCCTGCAGCAAGACTATTGGAAAAGTTGGAGGCACTGGAGGATTTCAGGCACTTTTTCCTGACAGACAGTTATATTATTCACGTTTTGACGTGCATGCGTAAGCACCAGCTATCCCAAATAAGTAAGGCAAGCCCATAACCAAAAAGGCTGGAAAACCTACAGTGATGAACACAGTGGGCATGGTGGCAGCCTCCTCAAACTTTATACTCCCAGGCATGGGTGCCATGGAAAGTTGGGAGCACATCACGTGGCTGCCCAGACAGCCTGGAGCAAGCCCAAATACAGGTGTGCCAGGTGCCAGGGAGCAGGATTCACTGCCACTCGCAACGATGATGCCAGCACAGTCACCCCCTGGTGAGGCAGTGTGGTAAGTAATAAACGTAAGAGAACACAATAAATGAATGAGCAAGTCGTTTTTGCAAGCTTTTGCATCAGAAATCAGTTTGTACTACCAGAACAGGGTATACAAGTCAGAGAGATGGATTGCAAGATGTCACACACATACATTACAATTGTTTTAGCTTCACTCAATCTTATCTGTTTGTGTTGCTCAAGCCTGCTGCACTCTGTGGGTACCAAGAGCAAATGATGGAAGGTTGATCAGTATGTTTTTGGCAAATAATCATCGCAACCCACAGCATCTCTAGAGATGCAATAGTTTGGGAATAAATGCCAACAACACTAAACATCTCTCACCGGGATCTCCTGGGTCACCAGGGTACATGCCCAGCACATTAAGCACGTCACGAAAGTTGAGGCCCACCGCACGCACTGCCACCAATTGTTGTTCTTGCGTGCCATTAGGTGACAACTGATGGCCTCCCTGGTCCTCTGGCATGAGGATGCGTCGGGGCTGGAGGGAAGCCAATGACCCCCTGCGTTAATGCAAATTGTGTGCACGTGTGAATATGTCTTGCTGATAATGATAAACGTCAGAGTCACAGGTTCGAAATTGAAAGTCGTGTTTGACCATCACCGCCCTAAGGTGCCCGTGCGTGTTGAGGTAATTCTACCTAATCAGCCATACCTTGGGAGCGGCAGCAGCTTGTATGGCATGTCGGCAGAGTTGCAGTTCACAGTGCGTAGCATCCGTGGAGACATCTGGACGATGTGATTGCAGTGGAATGAGGGAGCATTGATGCAAATTGTGCTAAAATATTTGCTCTGAAGTGTAGTACATGAAGCTGGCATCCATCACTTGCCCAAAGACAAATGGCATGTAAGTCCGGCAAAATACCACACTTGTATTAAATGCACACAGAAAGTGACGCCTCAGCATCACACTGATGTCTTAATGAACACACTCAGTACTGCCAGGATCCTTCCTATGCCAAACCTACCAGTACATTCATTTGTTCCGAAGTACCATAGGCATCATGCTGGGCTTGCGGTTGCTGTGTGGACCTGAGGCTGAACTGGGCAATGCCCTTGACATTGTGCTTGAGTGCATCTGCACGTTGTGTCAAGGCCTGGATGCTGCCACCTGATTCCTGGTGGAAGGAAGATGGTATAGGTTGGGGTGTCGATCTAGAAAGGTGGGGATGTGTCTCAGCTTGTAAACTCCATCTCAATTAGCCGCCCATGCTAGAATGTGAATGTGAATGATTGAACATGACATATTGAGGGCAAATTCACTTGAAGAATCCAGTGCCCCCTTGTTGTGTGTGCCATTGCGCCTGTCAGCATGACTGTGATGACCTCACCTGCATGAGAGTGCGCATAAGCGCATGCAGCCCAGCAGCTGCTAGCACACTAGACAGGTCCATGGCAGGCACACAGCTGTCACAGTGAGAGGTTGTGGTCAGGCCCACATTCAGCTTGGAAGAAAGTGCGCCATTCAAGGTCACCAGAGACGAAGCCACAAGCGCCACCAGTGATGGGGACAGTGAGAGGGTATTGCTTGTGGTTGCAGAGCTATTCTGGAGAAGCTGTAGATGTCCACCAGCCTCAAATACTGTTGCTGCTGCTGCTGCTGCTCCTGACTCATACACTACACTGGCTGGTACAGGCAAGAGGGAAGGTGCAGCAGCTTGCCACTCCACCTCATAAAGCACATCATGCTCCTCTGTGCGTGCTCGTCCTGCTGCTGAATCCCCAGTCCTCTGCCCCCCCCCAGGCACGCTTGCACCGCTGCTCGTGGCAGCAGCTGATCTGAGAAGCTTAGACTCCAGGCCTCTCACGGTGATCAGGGGGCCTGTGGGTGTGTTCAGACCACGCCTGGGCGTTGCTTCAGCCAAAACAATGTGGCGTACCATGGAAGTAGGGGAGTGGGGGGAGTAAGGAGCAGGGACAGGTGCCGCACCGTCCATGGCAGTGGCCAAGAAGGGAGCATCTGTGGGACGTGGCTGCAAGAGAGGAAGAATTTGGGAAATTTAAATGACTTCTGTAAATCTATCTCTTTTAACAAGTCAGACTTGGATATACACAATAAGCATCCGTGCAAACAAAGCCTCTTGTGTCTGCAGACTTTTTTTAGCCCAGCGCAGTGCTATGTACCTAGTAAACAATAAATAGGCACGTAAAAAACAAAGGGGAAAACAATGGCGCTTCCCCTCCTCACCAGAGCATGTCCCAGGTTACCCATGCGCTCACAGTCCAGTACGAACAGATCAACGCTTGCAGGAACATAGACCTGGGCCTTCTCAGGGATCCTGTCCTTTGAGGCAGGACCAGGAACTGCAGCACCAAGCTGGAAAGCACAGTCCTGTGTGGACAAGAAAAGTGGCAATGAGCACATAAACGCACACTGAGCTAAGTTTGGAAAATCTGCAGAAGACGCATGTCCAGGAATGCCATGATTCTTTGGTGTTCAGCAGCCTACCTCACAACATACTGATGTGCAATACGATGAGGGAAGAATCACACAGCCAGCAAACACACACAAAATCACAAAAGCACATGCACAACAAACACAACACGCACCAGTGCAGCAGGGTGAGTGACAAAGTTACAGCCGCCCCAGTTGCCAGTCCCGTTGGGTGTGATGGAGGCAGTGGCAGAGCCAGCTTGTGCTGGTCCTGCAGCTGCTGCTGCTGCTGCTGTGGCTGCTACTAGGTCTGAGGCATGAATGCTTTCAAGCAGGCGGAACGCAGGACCATATTCAAGACCGATTGCACGTAAGGTAGAATACAGGTGTGCTGAGTCCTGTGGGTGCGTGCACCTTGCACGTGCGGCCTCTGCACTGGCTGGCCCTAATTTTACACCTCGTCCCTTGCTGGAAGTGATGGAGCCATCTGGCTGCTGCAGGCTGGCAGTAGCTGCCATCTTGCTCAGTTGCAACATCTCTCCTTGTACATGCTGCACTTCCGCTTTTGTGGTGTGAGACACAATTTCAAATACACCAGCTGCAGGATGGACCTTTACTAGCACAGGCTGGGCAGCTGGTGTTGATGCTGGATCTGGGATGGTGAGGGGTGCATTCAAGCTGACGTGGCGCAGGGCAAGGTTCCGCAACCCTCCAGTGTTTGCTGGGATTTGAGGGGCTAGGACCGTGAGGCCTGCAGCACATGCTAGCTCCAGCAGTGCAGCTCCTGGTAGCAGGGCCTTGCCTGACACCTGCAAAGAGTGTATGATGTGTATTCTGTGGCATATTTGGCTGCATCTCATATAAGGGATCCAAGGCCTGCAGTGCAACCCAGCAGTGCAGCTCCTGGTAGCAGGGTCATGCCTGACATTTGCAAAGGGTGCATGATGTGTATTCTACGGCATGATGTGTTGCAAATCTAGCAAGGGATCTGAGGCTTGCAGCACATGCTAGCTCCAGCAGTGCAGCTCCTGGTAGCAGGGCCTTGCCTGACACCTGCAAAGGGTGCATAATGTGTATTCTATGGCGTGTCTGGCTGCATCTCATATGAGGGATCCATGGCCTGCAGTGCAACCCAGCAGTGCAGCTCCTGGTAACAGGGTCATGCCTGACATTTGCAAAGGGTGCATGATGTGTATTCTATGGCGTGTCTGGTCGTACCTCTTGTGAGGGTTCTAAGGCCTGTGGTGGGAGTGAGCTTTAGCCAATAAAATAGGGACTTTGCACGTGTCTTGGGAGGGGAGGATGCGAAATGCACATGCACAGATATCACAACCTTGTATAGCAGTTAGGTCAAAGTTTGCAACATTTTGATTCTACTAACCCTAACATGGAGGCGCTTGTAAACGTAAGTTTAATTTACATAAAGAGCAGCTCCATCCCTAGCCTCAGCGTTGCGTTGAAGTAGAGTGCGCAACTCACTCACCACATGATCCATCAGCCACGCCACAGAAGGGTGTGTGATCTCTGCCTGAATTGCAACCCATCCAGTCCTGCCAGTCATGGCTGCAGTCTTTGGTGGTGTGGGAAAAGGTGTGAAGCGCCTCAATACACTGTGAGATGGGGGCACAACACTGAGGTAATGACGCTCCCACATAATGGGAGGAACTGTGCTGTGCTTGGGAGGCTTGGTGGTTCCAGGCAGGTTTTGCAGGGCCCAAGGAGTGAAGAAGTTTGAGGTAGGAGAGAGAGGGGAGCTATCCGGCGGTGACGGCTTGAGCAGGACATGTGCATTTGTGCCCTGGAAAGCAAAGCTACTGATACCAGAGACAGCATGGCTGGAGAGACTGGTATCTGGGCTGGAGTGCTGGTTCAGTGGAGCTCCCATTCTCTGACGCGGCAGCACCATGTCCCCTGTAAGTAGTTGCATGAAGACGGAGCATGCTGAGGGATGCACTGTATCTGTAATGCGTGAAAATAGAGGGGACAGCTCACCGGTGCCTTTTTATGCAGCCTTCTAGTTTCTTTATAAGGGTCACAAGTACCAGCATGCCCACATGAACATCAAATGCACAAGCTCAAACTAAAATGCTAATCATAGTCTAGAAAAAATCATATTCAAAGAAACGTCTCACCAGAGGCCTCCATGACAGCAGCAAGGTGGGGATTGAGGTTGGTCAGATGCAACAGGGGCTGGGCAGCCTGTGGATAAAATGTAACAGCCATGCAGAGCCATAATGAGGATATGAACTATTTAAATCAAACGCAAAATTAGATGAAAAAGTACTGTAGCCGAGTGGTGATGACACTGATTGATATACATGATAAGGGGAAGGGATATGTGAGTCTGAATGCGCCAAATGAATGCAGATGTCTTAAGCAAAATGTGTTGCACCAAAGTGTCAGATTATGGCAATGCATCTTCCCTTTTATCAATCGTTGCAACACTTCTTGCAAGACACTTCAATTCAGCAACTTCCGTTTGCACCCAAGCTATATCATTTGAGAAGCTAAAGGGCAGCTTCCAATCAACCGACTGACCATGGTCAAGCCAAGGACCATCGCTCAGTACTATAGCACTCTAAAATCAGCTTGGTCGTACAGCAAAAAAACATTAAATTAAATACCTGCTCATGCGAGGCGCGAAGGGCTGTGAGAAGGCCCACAAGGCCAGCACTTGGCTCTGTATGGCCTGAAGCGCTCTTATCACTGGAGATACGCAGTGGAAGCGTCGCCTCTTCTGCGTTGCTGCTTGAAGATGCCTTGCGCAGGATTGCGGCAGCTGCGCCCAGCTCTGAGGAAGATAAAAGGGTGTTTTGCGTCAGTGTGAATGCTTAGCACAATTTTGCTTTGGTGCTGCCATTTTTGTCTATCATCAATGCAGAGATTAACCGCTGGACAAGTTTTGGCTGCATGAACAAAAGTCCTCACCGATGCTGTCCCCCAAACTTGTCCCAGTCCCATGCAGCTGGAGGGATGACACTGAACGTGGGTTCGCGCCACCACTTGCAAGGGCAGCACGCATCACTGCTTGCTGGGCAGGACCGTTGGGGGCGGTGAGAGCTGAAGACCTTCCATCCTGTAATACAAATCAGATGAGTAAGTAAGTGGTGCGTGGATGAGACTGAAGCGGGTTTGTTCCATCGCTGGCAAGGGCAGCACACATTACTGCTTGCTGGGCAGTACTGGGCGGTGAGAGCTGACGACTTCACATCGTACAAGAAGAACGGAATGAGCCACAGTACCTTTTCAATGGGCCACTTACAAACAGTTGGCTACATACAGCACCTCCTCGACATTGCAGTAACAGCAATCATAGTCTACCATGCAGTCTGGAGCGATCAATGCTGATCTGCAGCCACAATGCTCAGATAAGTGCACGCTAATTGGACATCTGTGAATGCTTATTACGCTCCCTTTCTTTCTTCACATTACCTAATAATTCTATTTTAAGCTCATCTCAGATCTAGCCTACAGCCAGATGTTTTGCATTAAGAGCATATCGAGGATGTCTTGCTGCAGGCTAGATCTGAGATGAGAGATTACCAAAGATGTGAATCAAAAAGGCACGTTAGCGAGGGTGGCCACTTTTATGCCTAGGCTAATCATTTATTTAATTATTGCTGTTATTTGCTGTGACAATATCGCTAAAGAGCTTCTCCTAACTCTTTGCTTTGGTTTCAAGATGACCTTTTTCAGACCGAGCCAATCCTACAACACCACATCACTGCAAAAGCCAACCTGCAATAGGAATATTAAAAAAGAGGTATCGAGTCAACAATTACCTGATTGACAGCGCTGCTTGCAAGGAAACCCAACACAGGGGCAGCATCCGAGCCTTGAGCATAGGAGGGATGTGCCAGGGCTATCATTGCGGCAGCCTCAGCGCGCACATAGCCATCTGCAGAAGCATCGAGCTGCAAACGGAGAAACAAAACACATCCTTGCTTCTTTAATTTCTTACATTTGTGAAACGCTATTGACTTGTGCAAAAAAGCAAATGTCACCGTAATGCCTATTTTATAACAGATCTGAGCTGCTGAGGGCAAAATCTAGAATATTTCAGGAGACCTAAGCCGTTCCAACTTACCGTTTTGCACCTCCCGTCTGGCGCCAACATGCCTGCAGCGCGTTTTTAAAGTATTTAAAGTGCTTTTCAAGTATAGCTCTGGTGGGGCTCTGATTACTGTGTGCAATAGTGTAGAGCCTCATCGTCACTGACATGTTTATTCTACAAATAAATACATTATGCATTTCCTAGTGCCTCAACCCCATATCATCGTTTTGCAAGCATGCTCATAAACGGTCTGGCGTTTGTCGAACAATATCTTACCTGCCCGCTGGAACATGGCGCTTAAGGAGGGGGTCAGTATAACCTTAGTGCCTGCATTGACATTAAGGGTCAGCTGGCATGATTTTCTGCCCTGCCTGGAAAGTGATTGCCTTTCAATGCCATCATATTGGGCAGACTAGCTTGTCATGGAACAAAGCTTCAGCTACAGCAGACATGAAGCGACGATATAAAGAAGCTATGCTGCAGCCTTGGTCTCAACATGTTAAGCACTTTCCAAAACACAAATCGTCACTTACCTGCAGCAAGTGCCATGTTACTTGCAGCACCCCTGTCTCCACCCTGCTTGTGCATGCTACCAGCTGCAGGACCCAAGCAGGCCAAAGCCATATGCGTAGCCACCAAGGATGAAGAGCATGCCGTGTCAATGGCGGCTGAAGGACCGTGGAGGCCAAACACAAAGCTCACACGCCCAGCTGCAACACTAAGGGCAGAGCCTGTGATATAGGCAGGACATGATATGCTTACTGATCTTGCTCATGGTTTTTGAGATGCGAAAATAGTTTGGTCAAGGACTTCTCACACCATGCTTCACAGATCGTCAAACACTATCGCACTGTAAACCTAATCCAGTATTGGTTTGTTCTTGATGGCAGACAGCAAACAATCAAAGAACCAACCTGTTGCACTATACACGCCAATGGGTGTGTGTGCACGCTTGATCTCAGCGTAGTCTGGTGTACTGATGCCAACATAAACCCCGCAGTTCAGAACCTGCTTCTGCAAGGGGCTGCTGCTACATGCAGGAGAATGGAGGACCTGATCCAAGAAGAGACAAAAGAATGAAAGGTGCAAGTTGCTTCCACCAATGTTTATAATGCTTTAACATCAATTGAAATGAATGTGATGGCTTCCTATCACAGCTGTGAACTGGATATATAATGCAAGTTCAACCAGACAGTCATGACAATTTCACAATATAATTTGCTTAACTGCATGCACGTAGAAAACATCAGCATCAAAATACTCTAGCAAGGAGTGGAATGTAAGTACACACAAACACACACACACACAAATGCACACCTCTGCTGCCATCTCTAGCAGCTGCCTTTGTTGCGGATCCAACATAGAGGCCTCAGTGACGGGCATCCCAAAAGCCGTGGCATCGAAGTGAATGGCATCATTGTGGGCGATTCCGCTTGCGTGTGATTGAGGCCCTGTGTGATATTTGTTTGTGATACCTGGTAATGTAATATGGTGTTTGCAAGTATGGCTGTCGTGGCTGTAAGTTTGTTCAAAATAAATTTCAAAAGAATACCTTAAGCAAGATTGAAATATGGACCTGCCAAAGCCACATCCTGCCTGAAAAATGAGCACCACTGATCTGCCCGTTTTAATTTGGACTAACTTTATAATGCTGAGTCACTATTGTGGATCCTACTTCTTGATCAATGTATTGGGTGGTAACCTGCCTGCACAATCAACACATAGCCTTATAAAGGTACCACTGTACCTGCATGTGAGCCCCCCAGACCAGCACCTGTTCCCAAGAGCCAAGCTCCAAACCTTGCTGGCATGTCTGACGTCAGCTGATATTCGGCATCCCACCTTTGTCAGAAATTTTAGTAATGCAAAAGCAATGTTTTGGTTGTGCAAAGCACAACTGGCGTACAGCTCATTATGCAAAGCAAATCTGGCGTTCTAACAGCTTATTATGCAAAGCACAACTGACGCACAGCTCATTGTGCATTCCGTCTTGCCTCGTACCCTACAAAGACATTTCGTTTCAGAGACAAACCCTTCACCCTTGATCATACCTGAGATCTGGCACAGGTGAAATGGTGTCTTGTGCTCCTTGGGGGTGCATCATTACAGCTTGGGGGGTGCGGTGAGAAGCAGTCACAATTGCAGCAGCGTAGCTTGGCTGCTTAGTATGCTGCCCCTTGTTTGCCAAGCGCGCTGACGACATATGCAGGGCTTGAGATTTACCTATTGAGAGCAGAAGGTCATTTTATAATTAGTTTGTGTTCTTGGGAGAGGCTGCTCAATGTCAAATCAACACTGAAAAAAATGTAAGAAAAAAGCTATGTCAGCAACCTGATTTTTTATTGGGATATTAATCTCCCTTATGCAGGAACTATCAAGGTTCCTTACCATCCACGAGCCGATGATCAAATCCACTGCCTTCCATGTCGCTGTCACTTGAAGTCAGGTAGCTAACCTCTGCCTCAGAATCAGAGTCAAGCGTGGCTGGCTGGGCTGGACCAAGGCTGCCCATGTTGCCGGCCACGTACTGCATTGTTACGTGTACAGCTGTAACTAAGCGTGCATACACAGGCGTGAAATAACATTGTATACCTGGTAGTGTCCAAGGATGAAGTGCAAGGTACGCTTGCTAAAACATTTGCAATCTCGTCAAGGTTGAAGCCAGAAGATCAGGCATTTGAATCAAGCTTTTTTCAAGCTGGGTATTGGGTCCGGTGCCTAAACTAAAGGTGAGGAATGACCTCCAAAGGGTTCCGCAAGGAGCAGAAATTTTTTTCCCTTAATCGTTTTCTTTGTTTGGGAATTTGCAAAAGAGCAGGATCATAAATCATTGCAAGATCCTTAACTCCCTTCTTTTGTTCAAGTGGTTTTTCCAACAATGCTAGGAGGAGAGGTACACTACTACACCATTCAACCCCTTCTTTATGCACTTGCTTATTTAAAGCAACATCGTGCTGCATTAACGGAACTGGCATATTTTTTCTAAGCTTTGCTTTTACATCCCCAACAATTCCGTACCTCAGCGATGGCGGACACTGAGGGATAGTCAAACACCAGTGTGCCTGGAAGCTGCAGCTGAAGGCTGCCTTCAAGTGAGTTACGTAGCTCTACAGCACCGAGACTATCCAAGCCCGCTGCAAGCAGTTGACAAGACATCACAATTTGCAGTTAAATCTACGTAAGTCTAGCGTGGCTACTTACCCAATAGCTTGACAGGTATTAAATTAGGGTGGGTAAAATATAAAGGAAGTGCATGCTCCTTGCAGGGATCGATCCTGACAGAAAAACCTAAAATCTGACCAGTCCCTCAAATGTAAGTGTTTGCTTTGGATGACTTCGGAAGTATTTTAATGAGGAATCAATTCAATACAGGATCAAACACCCTCACAAAGTGTGACCAGACAAGCACGTCTTGCTGAACAGCTACACTTCTCAACATTCATTTTGTAACCATGCTGTAACTGGTCACATGATTACCTCTTCTCTGCTAGTATTACAGCTTTAAATCCCACAAGCAAAAATACGGCTAAGCATCTCTCACCTGACATTAAGGGTGCATCAACAGGCACAGTGCTGCCCACAATCTGTAAGCGGGTGTACAAGTAGATTGTTACATCTAGTGATGCTTGCCTCTAATCTTTTTAACTAAATATTCCAACCACTTAGCATAACCTGCGTTCCAAGAACTATACTTTGCTGCTCTATTTCCTTTAAAGCAGGCTGTCCAATTAGACATAAGCAGAAAGATACAGGTCATTGTAACCAGCAATTACTTTGACTGAGAGCAGGGTAATAAGAAGAGCTAAATAACAAAACTTTGAATTGGTACAGGCCAGCCTTAACCAACCTTTGTGACGGTAGAAGCCACAGCTGCTTGAATGTCCTCCTGGGACATCACGTTGCTGGCATCTGCATCCCGCTGCTGCTTCCACCCTCTCCTTTGCTTTGCATGCTGCTCAACCGCTTGTCCCATTCCACCCCCCTCATTACCACCACTTCCTTCCTTTATGTGTGCAGTGGCTGGAGCGGTGTAGGACAGCATTGGGGAGGGGGTACGCCCGGAGGCTTTCAGCTGCAATTTGAAAAGTGAAATTGACCAATTTCGGTTTCTCACTGACGCTGGGAGACTGAATATGTGTTGCAATATATGTTAGGTTCCAAGTGTGCAAAACATGTTTTACAGCGTCTCCTCGTTTCTTGCAGAAGAACGACTGAGCCTTGAAAAAATCAAAGCGTGGACAAGTGTGTGCTTGCATCTTGGCTTCCATTACTCCTTTGCAGTAACCCCGCAAGTACCAAGCACTGATGTAGCAGCAACTGGGTTTTATTTTGTTTACCACTTATAATGGCTGTGACTTGCAGAGATGTGCAGGTGATGATGAATTTTGTGGTTATGTTTCAGATGCTCGAGAAGGCTAAATTAACTTCTTTAGTACTTCTTCAAATTTTACCTGGTGAAGCAGTGCCTTCCAATCAAAAGGGGAGGCAGCCGTTAGTAGCGGGGAGGCTAGCAGGGGCGTGGCAGCAGCACAGAGCACTGCCTGCAATGCCTGCAGCCCTTGTGCAGGTGACAAAGCCCCGATACCTGCTCCCTCGTTCTTTTTAGCTGTCTCTGCTGCCATGCCACCTGCAGTGTACATGTACATTTTAAGTGCAACGTTCTATGGCTGAGCGTTGTGCATGCTGGAAATGGCATGGCATTTTGCCCTGATCAGTCAATGCTGCCAGCAAATTTCAAATGACAAGAAGCTGGGCACTTATCCACAAATGTATGTTTTAGTATTTTAGTATACCTCAGGCAGCTGCCTCAGGACATAAATTCGATCAGTGCCAACATGGTGTCCCACCAGTTTTCCAAGGCCCCCACTGGATGGAGCAAGTAGGCATCCCAGAAAGCTCTCCTGAAGCTGCTGCCGCATCCAGGGCTGCATTGGCTGCGCTGTAGTTGGCTTGGCCAGGGCTGCCCAGCAGAGAGGCCACGCTGGAGAAGAGCACATGGTGTGCGCCTGGCTGCAACTGAGCAGCACCCAGCAGGTGAGGCAGGCCAGATACCTTGGCCCCCATGACCTTGCGCAGGCCAGAGAGCGTCTGGTTGCGCAGGGTGGCATCCGCAAGCACCCCCCCGGCATGCAGCACAGCACACAGAGGAGGAAGGTGCTGGTGGTGGGTGGAGGGAGCAAGGGCAGCTGACACATCCTCCGCGCACCCAGCATCACAGGCAGACACCATGGCCTGGGCCTGTCCCTGCCACAGCTGGCAGAGATGCTGAGAGGCGGCAGAGGTGGTGCGTGCTGATCGCGCCAGCAGCAGAATGTGCTGCACTCCCTGCTGCGTCAGCCACTGAGCAATGAGCAAGCCTAGAGAGCCCAGGCCACCACTGATGGCAACATGGCCTTGCAAGAAGGAATAACAGGCAGGCAGTGGACTGGAACTGCTGCTGCCGCTGGGAGATAGGAGGCCTGGTGTTGTAGGAGCTATGCCACAACCCACTACAACTTTGCCCACGTGGCGTGCCTGAATAAAATTATGATGGTAAGTATGAGTTTGGGGCCACAATATTAACTTCAGTTCCATCCAACCTCTCAAAAATGGACATCACTGTCAACCGCAAATGAGGTAACGACAAACTCTAAATGCAGATTTGGCAAGAGCACATTTGTGTGGACATTGCTTTGAAAGGGAAGCAGAGATCCACGAATTCAAAAACACATTCATATGTAGTTACTCTCCTTGGTCTTGTCTAACCTTGCTGCGTTTAAAAAACTCACCTGGCTCAGCTGTCTCAATGCTGCTGACACAGATCCCATACTGTGTGCAATGGACTGGATCGGCTGGAGAGTGCCTGAAATCAGGAAAAAGGTGTGAGCAAGCAAATTATTAAGATCTTAGGACGTTAATGACACAGGGTACCCATGCTGTTTGTAATGGGCTGGATTGGCTGGAGAGTGCCTGAGATGATGTACAGGGCGTTAACAAGCATTTTAGATGAGGAAGTTCTGCATTCCAGCTGCTTTCACCTGCTGCAAGACGTGATGATACCCGCAGCATCAGCCCTCCCAGCACTTCGGGCGGCAGGAAATCAATAGCCAGCAGGCCATAGCCCACATCAGGCCTCTCCTGGGCCATGCGTGCTGCACTTGTCACATCACGCTTGCCGATCTCCACAAAGCGGCCACCTACACGCAGCAGAGAAGCTGCAGAGGACACCATGCCCGGGCTGGTCAGGGTGTTGAGCACCACGTGAGCACCTCCAGGGTGCGCTGCGGTCAGATCACTGACATACGCAGTGTCTCGCGAGCCGGACACATGCTGTGCGCCCATGCTGCGCAGTAGGGCGCGCTTGGAGGGGGATCCAGCAGTGGTCAAAGCAGTGGCACCCAGAGAACGTGTGACCTAGGATTGTGGATGAATGGTACAAAGGCAGATCAGTTGTGTGTGTGTGTGTGCGTGTTTTTGTGTGTGTAATAGAGTATGCTGAGGCAGCAGTAAGGAGCTTGGTTTTACCATGGCAGATCAAGGACTGTGAAATCCTCCATTTCATAAATTGTTGCTCTGACGCAGAAAGGTACTTAAAGCACGACAAATATTGTGCATTTAGAACATGTACACAAGAAATTTGCACCTGGAGGGCAGCTAGGCCTACTCCTCCTGCTCCAGCGGGGAGCAAGAGTACTTCTCCACGCTGGATGCCAGTGGCACATCCAAGGACAGCGTCCACAGTGGCCAGGATTGTAGGGCAGCTTGCCCCTTCCTGCAAGCCGGAAAGTGTTTTGTGGAGCAGGTGTCGGCTTTGCTGTCAGAAAAATTAGATCTCAGACTAATTTCATGATGCGGGATAATTAAATCAAGGTATCAGGTATCAGCCGAATCCCATCCATTGAAGTAACACATACTTGGCATCAGAGGTTGGACAATGCCGGCACAACTTTTTAGGACGTGCATAATGTCTTGCACGGCAAAATGATGAGGGCTGTACACAATATAGTTTAGGAAAAGAAGCAGGCAGGGTCGGCATGAGTTTGAAAAGGGCTCTATTATGTGTCCTGCACCACCAGATGGATGCAGAGCCACACAATATTTAACGTGTTGACTCACCTCAAATGTCAGGTTAGGGGGCAAAGGAGCAAGGGTGCTACTGTGGCTGAGGACGTGGGATGCCAAGCACCCTGTTGCCAGCCCAAAGACCGGAGTGCCTGGTGCAAAGGTAGGGCCACTCTCCACAACTCCTGCAGAGCACGAGAATCGTACACAAGACTTATTTTACATGCAAACCTTGAACCAATCATAATCTGAGGACATCGTCACCATACCTGTGTATACAAAATCTTGTGCACACAACTTGTTCACCAAGAAAGGTTGAAAGTCACTCATGTGGGCAAGTTTCTTAACCATCAGAACTCGTCATGAGAGGAGGCCAATGCACTCCTCACATAAACCTATGATTTCTCCATCTTTCCTGGCATGCTTACCTGCAAAGTCAGAGCCTGGGTCCCCAGGATCACCAGGATACATGCCCAACACGTTCAAAACGTCCCGAAAGTTCAGGCCCACAGCACGCACAGCCACCACTTGCTGCTGCGCGTTTACAGCTGAGGCATCTGATGCATCTGGTAGTATGAAGCGCTGAGGCCGGAGTGTTGCAAGAGACCCCCTGCAGCATGAAAGAGTGAGATATTAAGTGAGATAAACTTGTCCGTGTATACACATGCAACGTAATCAAAGATTGACAAGAGTATAGATACCAGGAAAGTAGGAGGATGTAATGGCAAGTGTAAGTTGCTTTGCTAAGAAAAACGCTGCATGTTTCTTAAGACAGATGTCCCCTATAAGCAACACACTCTAGCAAAAGGTTACCCTTCTGAGCATGCTAACCTAGTAAAAGAGCATAACTGACATTAATGGAAAATATTGCTGCTCAATTCACGCCAGACTGCTGCGACGCCATGTCCATTCACTTTCAATGAAGCTATCTTCACCTTGGGAGGGGCAGCAGCTTGTAGGGTGCAAATGCATCAGCCTGCTGCACAGCTGGGCATGCAACCAAGCGTGGAACTGCCTGGACTTTAGCAGCACCAGACACAATGCTGCCGTACACATCAGTAGAGCTGAGACATTCTGTGCTTTTGGAGCTAGACTCTGGACGCAGGAAGGCGAGGCCGCAGTGTGATGCCTGCTGTGATGAGAGGCTTCTGCTTGGATCAGCAGCTTGGCGGGCCACAGCATACGTTGTCTGGCCTTCCTGTGCTGCTGTTCTGAGCAAGCCGTGCGAGGATCCAGCCACAAGCCCTCCAGATGTGCACAATTCTCCACAACAGCCAGCCGGTGAGGCTTGCACACTTTCTAACAGCAGCTGCACATCTTTTGCGGCATCCTTGGTTCCAACCTGTTGTAGAGCTGAGAGGAGGGCTGCTATGGATGTGGTAGGGGAACCTGAGTGTATGTGTATGTGTGCGTATGTGCATGTGTGCTGGATGGGGAGAGTAATCGTGTACAGGTGGTGAAGCAAGGGGATTAGTCGATTGCCCTCTGGGGCATTCACTGCTGCTTTTTAAAACAATCAGCAGACATTTCCAGGTTGCAATTTGTGCAGATGGGGAATTTAGTTACTTCTTGCAGGCCTAAAAAAAACAGGAACAGAAAATAGGAAGGCAAGGCAAACACGTGCCAGACAGAAAAAGCAAGCCTTAATGACATAGCTTCTTGGGAAGAGTATGAGCACGGTTGTTCATAAGGCAGAAATTTGGATAAAAAATTTCTGCCTGTTTTTTCTTTCCACAAATCTTTGCCCCATCAACCCACTTCCCAAACTCAGGCGTACTCATTACCGTATGCGATCACCACAGTAGTGTATAGACTAGTTGGCTAGTCCCTTTCAGCCCAAACCCTGTGGTGGATCGAGCTCAGAATTAAACCTGATTCATGACAGTCAACTTATGGGGCAAAACTGGGCAGCGCTGCTGTTTTGACGAGATAAGGACTTGGCATTGTTTTTGGTAATTTGCAACCGTTCCACCCCTCTGAATTCACTTGGCTCTCTAAGTTGCAAGTGTAATAAACAGACCAAATAATTCGGAGTGGTCCACCCCACCTGCCCCGCAAAGGCTACTGTGCAAGAAGGACAGCAATGAATGAGGAGCATGGCGCAGCTCGTTGATTCCTCCACAGTTTTCCACCATCCATTGCACTGTATATGCCACATCCCTGGAGGCATCCATCTCGGCAGCTTGGGCCTTTGTAGGTGACTGTGCAACAGAAGCTGAGACAGGCAGCTCCCTGGAGGGTGCAATGCTCTTGGCCTGCATGCCTGCAGTCATTTGTGTAATGTGTTCAGGTGAATGGAGGTGCATTGCCCCCCAGGACTTGCAACACACAAATAGGACAGCAATACGCAGGATGTTACGATGTCCATGTTGCAAGGTCATTTTAGTTTAACCTGCGTGGTGTGCATCTCATTCCACAGGGCTGGGAGCGAAGCTGAGTACGGTTCCAAAAAGAGCTACTGCACCTGAAATGCTGAAAGCCAAGCTCCTGGAACCCATGCCAGCCTTTCCGCTTGGGACAGTAAGCATGTAGTCACTGCTGATCGAGGAGGGGCTGCCTGGGGCATTCCTACTGCTGCCGCCTCGAGGCGGCCTGGATCAAGGAGTGTGCCTTGGGATTCATGTTAGAGCGTTTTGCTTGCACTATCTTGAGATACAAGAAGAAATTGCTACGCAAGTAAAACGGATCCACACAAGAAATAAAGGAAGGAAGCCACTCAACATCATTTTACTTATATTGGAAGGTCATGGAACTGTGCTGGTAGAGATGTAACAAATAGCCTGATATAGGGAGGGGAGGGAATCATGCTCAAAATTTATACAATCAGATCAACCTTTTACGAAATAGGTAATCACCCAGGTCTATAACATAGGTATTGCTGTCAGAATTAAGCTGGCCAAGTATGGCAGCAATCAGTCAGATGAGCACATCACAATCGATCCCTAGGGTGTCATCTCACACAAACAAAGGCACCAGGACGCATGCCCGGTCTGGAACTGCGTGCGAAGAAACATGAAATAACCAGCAAGAAATAGCTTTAAAATGCACATTACGTTCCAGGCAAAAATTCACCTTGTCCGGGGCTGGACGCAAGCCTCGTAGCCTTCCTTCCCAAAGCATCCTGCATCTTTGGTGGTTGCTGCCGGTGCCATTAGCACAGCAGATTGGAACCCAGTAGGCACATAGGTGACTGCAGCTCCTGTGCCTGAAAAAGTGATTGAGAAGCACGGTATTGTTGCAAATGGTGCGGATGTTCACTGCAATCAAGCACGTTGCATGCCTAGGCCCTCCAAGTACAAACCTAATACCTAAGTAACTGGTCCTACACTTGAGAGGTTTGTTACACAAGGCTATTTTAAAATCGAGTAAAGATTCCAAGTATCACCTGTTGCAACACCACCATCTCCAGAACCTCGCGTAGAGGCTGCCGGAAGGAAAACCTGCCCCAGCTGCAAAAAGCTGTCTAGCAGCCCAGGTCCCAGACCCGCTGTGCTGCTGCTTGCAGCATCTGAAGTAGTGAGGTGGTTGGGTGTGCGCTCAGAGCACACCCACGCACACGCCGAAGAGGGTGCCTCCGCAGGTGCGGCACTTATGTAATCCCCCTGCTCCCCAGTCTGCTGCTCTGCTGTGTGCTGTGCGTGCAGGCTCAGGCACACAATGCTTGCCAGCAGCGTGAGAGCTGCAGAGTGGGGAGCAGATTTGCTCACCAGTGGCTGCCGTATGGTCAGACCACTAGAGGGCACGGCCACAGCAGTAAGTTGGGCAGCCATGTGTGTGCTGGTCAGGGGTGCAACCTGAGGCTGCTTGCGTGACTTGCGGGGAGGTTTGCCTGATGCTGGGTCCGCGGAAGCAGTGATGGAGTACACACGGAGCTGCAATTTGGGTATTCAATGAAGATAGTATAAAATGGCTCAGTTTTGGAAACCTTTAACATGATTGAATGTGGAGACAAGTATGGTTCCTTTTTGTGCTCAATTGTGCAGCAAACGGAGCGACAGGAGTAGCATCAAGCCACCAAGACAGCATAGCCAAAAGATATATTTGCGCAGTAGGATTTTTCCAGAGCACACAGAATAGCAGCTCCACCTGGCCAGTCAGAGGATCCACAGAGCAGCAGAGCACAGGCAAGACTACTGATGAAGATAGGGGTGGCAGCGCCAAAGGGCCTGGGATGCTAGCATTTTCCAGCTGGAGTGGCTGCTGCTGCTGCTGATTCTCGGTGAGCTGTGCTGCCGTAGCTTGTGCCATAAGGATCATAGCAGCACCAGGAAGAAGAGCCTGTGTGCAAGTGGTTAGAGTGAAGATGAACGGGTTGTGCATTACAATTGCACAAATGATTGTTCAAAGGTTGCAAGTGCAGTAAGCCGTCGGTTGATCAGGGGTGCCTCTAACGTCGTTTGGGCATGTGTGTAATTGGGGATTCTGCATAGCAATTGTACAAATGGTTGTAATGTCAGTAAGCCATCAGATAAGCAGGGGTGCCTCTAACGTCGTGTGTTGCAGAACTCCATCAGGTTGGGTAACATAATTAACGTTACAAGGAGGAACAAGAGCACGTCTGGCCAGAGGATATTGCCGTATGGATGAGTTGCCACTAAGCTAGAAGCCGCAAACACACAATAAATTTACACACCTGCCCTTTGACCTGATGGTCCCACAACGTGCTCAAGCCTGGGTGGCTCAAGGCAGCCTGCATGACTACCACCCCTGCCTTGCCGCTGTTTGCTGCACTCAAGCTGCGAGGGCTGGAGGGGCCTGCTGCCACGTAGCGTGCAAGCAAGCTTGGGCTGGGAGCAGCCCACAGGTGCTGATGGTGCCACTGATGTTTCCCTGTTATAGTACAAGGAGTAAATGTCAAACATTGCTTAAATACCTATGTGATACTGTACCGGCTGTCCTCAGAGCCCCAGTCTCTTTAATAAAGGATGGGCGGTTAAAGCTTACAAAGTGATCTGTGCAAATATGAGCCAAGGTTTGAATACAATCTTGGCCTTAGATTTTGTACCGTTACACAATAAGTACCCCTTCATGGATGGCCAGAAACTGCTATGTACTGTATGAGGCGATCCACCCAGTGTGTGTGATGTGGTGTACGGCTGACAACCACCTGCGGTGGAGACGCTAGCTGTAACCATTCGCCCGTTCTGTGCAGAGGAAACTGCCGCCAGCGTCTCTGGTTGCTTTAAATCCGGCTGCACCAGTCTGCAATGTGCAGAATATGTAAGTATGGTTCCATTCAACGTGGATCGCTCAATGAAGGCTTTAGAATGCTAACCCTGGACCCTGAGCCAAAGTGCTACTTCTAGACCCTACGCCAAAGTTTTTCCATGATCTGCGGTTAACCAGGCCTGAATGCTGAGCGGAGGTGCTGAAACACACAAATGAATGCTGAGCATTTTATGCTAAGAAGCACTCATGGAAATGTTAAGGATTTGCCTCTTCCTCAACGTCCCCTCACCTCGAGATCACATGGGCATTGGTACCCATGAAGGCAAAGGAGCTGGTGCCAAACCGGATGCCGTGGCCCCTCCCTCCATCTTGTTGCTGCTGCTGCTGCTGCTGCTGCTGTCGTAAGGCACGTGCACTCCTGCCAGATCTAGCAGGCACTGCTGTTTTTGATGCCACAGCGGGCCTTGGAGCAGGTTGGCGCGCCATACCCAGACCCCTCCTGTCTCCTGCTGCTTCAGCAATGTGGGCGCAGTGGGGGTTGACAGAGCGCAGGTGCAGAAGGTGGGGCTGCATGGCTTGGGCCGCTCCTTTGGCAGCATGTGAAAGAGCTACTAGCCCCGCCTCAGGCTCTGTGTGTCCAAACCTGCGTGTTGACATATATGAGTGGGAAGATCGCACGAGCTTGTGAAATCGTGCTGGGACGTTATTACACTTATTTTTACTAAGATCTGTTGGGCTTTGTAGCACGTTCAATTTCTGAGCAAAACATGTGCTTTTTCTTTCAGAGATCTTAGAAAGAAGCATTTCGTTTCCTCGCCTCTTCTGAAAACAGGGCACCACCAAATTTACGTTGGCATAGCTGTGCACATCTACGCACCATGACTTGGATGCGAGCAACCCAAGCGGGGGAGGTGGCAACTGTAGTTGTGCATCGTTGGTAGGGAGTGCGTGCATCGTGCCTGAATGGCGTATGTCACGCCGCTCCTGCTACGTTTCAAATGACGCTGTTTTCTGTTCGGTATTCACTGTTGCTGCTATGGATTGATCGAGCAGAAAAACCAGGAGGGCAGAGATAGAGGAGTATACCTTTCACAGGCTGAATTTGCGCCTCTAGGCAACGGATGGATATGAGGATAGCAAGGTCCGTCAGAGTTCTGTGTCTAGTAAATAGACTACATTCCGTACATTCCACCTAACAACAATGCTGATGAAAATGAAACTTACAAATCGAAATGCAATAAAAATTAAGCTCGGTAAGTTTTGGAGCAAACGTTGTTCTAGGATTGTCCTCGAGTTTCAGGACAAACATATGAATTTATTAGGTGAAAAAACTCTATACTCCATGCATTGCCGTTCGTATTTGTGCCCACACTTTCATCAGTCACTACTGGCTTTTTTAAAGTTAAATATTATGGGTATGAACGAATCGTTATGTTATTAATGAAGAAACTGCAACAGTTTGTGAACTGACAAAGATGGACTCCCCGTCCTCGCCCGTCGGGAGACTGACGCTGCCTACATTTTTCACTGGAAACCCTGAAGACCCAGACCGTCCCCCATTGCAACTTACCCTGACAAATGCTAAGACGCCCGGCACACTCAAAAAACCGCAGCGGAACCCAACTTCAGTGCTCAAAGACACTACTTCCACAAAGTTGTCATTCGCAAACGCTGTGAATCACTTCAGGTACGTGACTCGAAGTTACGAAATTGGTCAACACACACACACACACACACACACACACACACACACACACACATGCACACACACTCTTATACACACACATACACACACACATGCGCAACACTCTCATGTACACACACATATACATACACGCACACACATACACACACACTCATATACACACATACACACATACACACATACACATACACTCATAATACACACACATATACATACACGCACACACATACACACAAACACTCATATACACACACATACACAGATACACACATACACACACACACACATGCGCACACTCTCATATACACACACATATGCATACACGCACACACATACACAGATACAAACATACACACACTCATATACACACACATGCACAGATACAAACATACACACACACTCGTATACACACACATACACAGATACACACATACACACACATGCACTCACACACATATAAGCACGCTCATATACGCACACATACACATACACACACGTACACACACATGCACACATGCAGACATAACACACACATACACACACATACACACACTCATATGCACACATACATATACACGCACATACACACGCATGCACACTCACATATACACACGCTCATATACACATACATACATACACGCACATGCACACACATAACACGCACACGCGCGCAGGTACACACATGCACACGCGCCCACCACGGGCGCACACAAGCACACTAACACACATAATCTAACACACACGCACATTCACGCACACACATTACGCAAACAAACGCGCAGCCTATTCGAGAAAGTTGAGCAGTCAGAGAAAGAGAATGCCTCCCTCAAGCAGCAACTGCTGGCCTGCAAAGGGGAGCTCCAGGTAGAAAACAGTCTTTGTAAAGACTTCCTGGAATGCTTTTCTTATACTGACCATGTAGCGTGTGCCAAAAAGAATGGCCAAGAATTATTAATGTGAAACGTTTATGTACATATATAAAACAATGTACGTACGTACATATCCACACACACACACACACACACACGCACGCACACACACAAACGCAAACACATACACACTTCCAGGAGGCCCTGGAGAAGGCAAGGGAAGCCGAGGCATTTGCTTCCACGGCGGCAGCTCATGGCAATAACCAGCAGGAGCAAGGATCCTCAGAAACTGCAGACGATCCATCATCTCTGACCAAGCCTGAGCTCTTGGAGCGCCTGCTGTCGCTGCAGCATGAGCTGGCATCAGCACAGCAGGAGAGGAGGTGCGTGGTGATCGTCAGATACACCAACTGGTTGATGATCTTTTGGGATGATGTGAGTGTGGGGGCATTGTAGAGGTATAATTTCGAAGCTGGGTATTGCCACTAAGTCGGGCTGGCCAGAACTATGTACGACCGTATATTGATTTTTTACAGCGATTTCCGGTATTTCTACAGTCAACGATATTATACGGCATACGGTATTTACTTGCATATACCTACGGTTTATGTGCTGTACATATGTGTATACATAAATCCCGTGTACGGTCCTGGCCAACTTCACCACCAAAGCAACCAGCCGCCTGTAAACCCTTGGCTTTGCTAGCATTGCGACAATTAATTTGATGGTCATGTGTACAGCAAGGCGTAGTTTGTCATGATCACCTGAGTGTACTAGTCCTTGTGAGGAATTCTGATCTTAAAAAGGCATCATTGAACTTTTCCTGCCTCCGTCAATCGATAAAAACCTGGTGGAGATGAAAAGTTGTTGATCAGGAACGGTATTGCAAATAATACAAGAGGCACGATCATCTGATGCCTACTTCTTTTATTTATCCCAGGCAAGTTGTAGACCAGGTGGAGGTGGAAATGAAGGAGGTTGTCCTAATCACTGTGGTTGTGTGGAAAAGGAGCTAACTAGCTTATAAAAGGCATGATCTAGATCATGCACCCCTGCCTTTTTGATCTGTCCTTCCCAGGCAAGCTGTCAACCAGCTGGTGGAAATGAAGGGGGCTATCCGAGTGTACTGCCGTGTGCGGCCTCCCAGCCCAGGCAACCCATCTTCTTGCCTACGCGTGTTGCCTGATGGCTCGTCCTTGGGGGTCACGTCCAACGGCCAGGTGTGTGCAATTTGGTATATATGTGTGAGTGATGCGTTGGGTCAAACAGTAGATGTCAAAGATGTCTCATTTATCATCAACAAGCCAGCCCTCCCGATGTTAGCTCTGGGACAAGCTCATTGCCATTCAGAGCTCAGCCACTTCTCTGTATCATTACTGCCCAGGTCTGCTCAAATCGTCAGTGTCATACAGTAAGCAAGGTTTTTTGCTTCGACATCTGCTTTAGTCCTGTTTGACCTTTCTCGTACGCGCAGGAGCCTCTTTTCTAACTTCAGCCGCGGCATTGCTTTCACCCATAAGCACCTGCCTTTGTCACTCACCCAAATTATATGCTTACTGGTGCTGCAGAAGAATGCATGCTGATGCTACACAACGCTGCTTACTGATGCATTATATGTGCAGGAGTCGTTGTTCAACTTCAACCGTGTCTTTGGGCCCAGCGCGAGCCAGCAGGGTGTGTACCAAGGTGCGCTGACACTGTGGCCACCTCTTGGTCACGTCTTTATAAATAGTGCTCCCTGTCTTCGATGTTTCTAAAAGCACACTTCCTTAAACAGCGCTCTACGAGAAGCCTTCCTCATTGCTATGCTTCTCAGTGGATGGCCCACGTGCAATGTTCGAATGTCAGCTATCAATGCAAAATTTAAAGCAAGGACAGAGATTAGCATATCAGCTTTCGACATATCACTTATAAATTGCGACATAAACATGATGTTTCCCTCCTGTTCAATTTATTCTTTATGCCTATCTCTTTTTCGGATAAGCATGACCAAGTGTCCTTCTGTTCATGTGATGCAGCATGCAATAAGGCACGTGCTATGCTGTTTACGTTTCATAAAATCTGTGTCTGTCTGTGCAGAGGTGGCTGAGCTTGTGCAGTCTGCTCTGGATGGCTACCATGTGTGCATCATGAGCTACGGGCAAACAGGTGAATTGCTTGAAGGAGGCCTATCAATATATCCTTGCGCCTGCTTGAAGGAGGCATATTCACATGTGACCTGCTTGAAGGAGGCTTACAAACATGTAATTTGCTTGACGTAGGCCTGATTCACAGGTGATCTCGGCGTGGGTCTGCCTGACATGGGTCTGCTTGACGTAGGCCTTCACATCATACTTGACATACTAAAGCCTGTCATAAACACTTCTGGTGGGCACTCCAGTCGTGCAATAGGTCTCATACAGTCGACCTTATTTTGAACAGGCTCTGCCTCCTCCTGCCGCTCCCTGATCACAGAATCTGCCACAATTAAAGATGGCTAAATGACAAAAGAGTCGTGTGAGGCAGATGTATATTTCTTATGAGAAGGTTACAAGAGCCACTGTCTTATTATAACCCTCTTGCCTTACTTACCACTGACCTTTCACCCATGCCTTGGTTTCAAAATTCGGCGAACCTACAACTCACAGGTGTTTCCATCATTCCCATGCCACCCCTGGGATGCATGCAGCTAGATTGACAATATGGCTAATTTACAACGCATGAAAACAACCCCCATGCCTACCCTTGTGACGTACGCAGGCTCTGGCAAGACGCACAACATGGTGGGTGGCCAGAACCAAGAAGGGCAGGGCCTCATCCCCAGAGCCATCGATAAGGTGAGTTGCAAATGTTATAGTAACCTCCTTGTTCTGAGCTGTGTGGCGCCTGTTTCTCATTGATAGTTACAGTGCCTTGCACCTTGGAGAGGCATGCTTTTTTTCACGTCCTTTCACTCAAATATCTTGACATGATGCATATTCACGCCCCAATCAGAGCTTATATGAGCACCATCCCACGATGACCCCTAACTAAAACCATGAATCACTATGCACACGCACACACACACCCAGATCATGCCCTCATCATTCCAGGGCCTCATGAAGCCTCCTGGCTTTTTAACACCACTCTTTGCACTTCTTTTAACAAGCCCTCCCTCTATTACTTACACCACGCTTTATTAATAAGAACACAACGCGCATGTCCAGATCATGGGTGCCATGCGGCGGTTGGGACTGCAAGGTTGGGAGTACAAGTTGGAGCTGTGCTGCGTGGAGGTTTATAACAACAGCGTGCGGGACCTGCTTGACACTAAGGCACAGGACATCAAGGACATGAACGCCATCAAGCACGACTTGCAAGGTGCGATGTAACCAGAAAGGAGAGCGGATTTGTGTGCTGGGTCTGCCTGACACAGCAGCGCATAGCATCAAGGAGTTGAACGTAGTCAAGCCCCAATTTGCAAGACAAGTGAGATCTCAAGAATGTTGGTGCTCAGAACTGACGGTACCCAAGCCCTCATTTCAAGGTACACATTTTTGGAACTGGTGACAGGAGATGTGAACATTTACCGCCCCTCCCACACTCATACACACAATAACACGTACTCATACACACATATACATACACATGTACACACATACACACCAAGAAGCACGGCACTTGAAAATTTAGCGCCTTGTAGCACAGTCTACGGCTTCATGAGACTTGCACGATTTGTGCTGCAAGCTGGGCCATAATACTTGCAAAGCCTGATCAGCCAATTACGCGACGTAATTATCAAAGCAGCAGCAAGAGCAGCAGCCTATTGTGCACACTCTTCCCTTCCCTTTTCAACCACCTTGCACCCTTTCTCTTTGTATTTCTTCACCGACCACCTTGCACGCACGCTCCTATTTTCCTTCACTCCCAGGTGGCCACACCATCATCAGTTGTTTTCCTCTATGCACACTCTCTCCGTTTCCGTTCACCGACCACCTTGCACGCACGCTCCTGTTGTCCTCCGCTTCTAGACAGCCCCACCATCATAAAGGGTATTCTTCTTCCTTTATGCACACACTCTCCGTTTTCTTTCACTGACCACTTTGTACGCACGCTCCTGTCGTCCTTCACTTCCAGGCGGCCCCACCATCATAAAGGGAATTCTTCTTCCTTTACGCACACACACTCTCCGTTTTCTTCCTCCGACCACCTTGCACGCACGCCCCTGTTGTCCTCCACTTCCAGGCGGCCACACCGTCATTCAGGGAGTTGAGCGTGTGGAGCTGCAGACAGCCAGTCAAGCGCATGGGCTTCTGCAGCGTGCCATGCAAACACGTGCATGCAATGCAACTGCCATGAACTCTTCGTCATCACGCAGGTGCGATTCCTTGTGTGGTATGTGTTTTGGGGGTTGAGTATGCTGTTAGGGCGTACCACACCACAGGTGTGCTCGTGTTTATGGTGTGTGATATGTAATCTTTACACGTGTGATATCATACTTTTTCATTCTGCACATACCTATGCTAGCACGTGCGCTGTTTGTACATATATGCATGTGTGTGTGCATGTGTGTGCCCATGTGCCATTATCATGTTCCCATGCTGAGTGTATGCTACTTTATGATTAGACTGAGAATGGCTCATTAGAATTTCAAAGCACACCATGATCATGATAATGACTAATGCTCTCAGCTTTCGAGATATTTCTTGCTCCATATCCAGTATTGGAAATCAGCGTACCTACCTGCGTATATCGTTTCCACTGTTCAATTTACATACCTCCAAAACCATCCATATCCACTGTTCAATTAATATCCACTGTTATATTAACATACATCCATATCCACTGTTCAATTAACATACCTCCATATCCACTATTCAATAACATACATCCATATCCACTGTTCAATTAACATACCTCCATATCCACTGTTCAATTAACATACCTCCATATCCACTGTTCAATAACATACATCCATATCCACTGTTCAATTAACATACCTCCAAAACCATCAATATCCATATGCAGACCCACTCTGCCTCCATGCCCTGCACCTGCTCCACACTTTTAACTTTCAACTGTGTGCTCATCAACGTCAGTTCAATCAACACAGAAATTACGTTCATAAGCACCCGCCTTGCCCCTGCAGCCACTCTGTCTTCATGCTCGACTCCAGCACCACCGTCCTCACCGACACCACTTAATGCCTGGTCAACGTCTCCAAGTGCATATATCACAAATAATCTTCTACAAACGCACCTGCCACTGCAGCCACTCTGCGTTCATGCTCAACATCATCTACAAACACACCTGCCTCTGCAGCCACTCTGCGTTCATGCTCAACATTAGTGGCAACCACGCCCCCAGTGACACCCAGCTCAAAGGAGCCCTGTGTCTAGTGGATCTGGCAGGAAGGTAAAGCACCTGCAGGCATACTTATTACTTTTGATACAGCGGTGGGTGGTAGCACCTGAGCTGGAAAACGTTTAGGAACTTCGCGTGATGTTGTCGGGGGTGTATGGGTGTTCCAGTATGGACCATGAATATTAACTTTCAGCTTAGGGGCAGCTGCCCGTGAGACTGGCACACTGCAGTAAGAGAGTCAAAGAATCAAGTCATCAGCACTATCAACTGCTCTGCCCGTCTAACTGGCACGCAGCAGTCAGCGCTGCTTGCCGTGCTGTGAGTGTCAAACAGGCACGCAACATTCAGCATTGGCTGTGTCGTGTGATGATACAGTAAAAAACAGATATTGGGGGGGGGGGGGGCTTAGTGGTCAAGGGCACACTGCACACTGCATTAGGTCAGAGAGCATGTTTATCTCAAGCTGCAGGAACGCTCTTTTGTGTGTGTCCATAGTGCACGTAGGGCACGCCTTTGATCAGGTCCTTATTTCACACCTCTTGCCAGTTGTGTGCTGCACATGTGTGGAGCCAGTCAAGTCAAGTGGGCGCCTTGTTGCACAGCCTTTGCATTAAGTCCTATGCTTCCTCTTTTATCCCCACCGCAAGCGCTAAATATCGTGCTAAACCTCGAGTATCAAAGAAGCATTTTAGTAAAGCCTGCTGGATCCCCTCCACTAAACCACTGTCCTCAATTGCACACACACACACACACACACACACACTCACACGTACACCCACACACGCTTACTCTCTCACACACACACACACACATACACACACACATACACACACACGCACACAGCGAGCGCCTAGACCGATCCCAAGCTGTGGGTGCACGTAAGGCAGAGGCCTGTGCCATTAATACGTCATTGTCCAGTGTGGGAGATGTGTTTGAGGCACTGTCCACCAAGCAGAAGCACGTGCCCTTCCGCAACAGCAAGCTCACGTACCTGCTGAAGGTAGGTCGTTTTTCCAGTGTGTGTGCATGTGCTTGTGTGTGTGTGAGCTTGTGTGTACTGTGTACTGTGTTTGTGCAGCATCCAGGATGCGCTGCAGGTTATACAGCACAGGATTTGAAATATGTGCACTAGTCCACACTGGCCTGACACAACATGCATACTGCTGCTGCATATCACCTTCACCTACACCTCCCTTCGTCCACTCCTCACTGTACACCAAAAACTTGCGTACTCACCTGCCTGCTAACCCAGAGCACGTATCCTTGCACACCCAAGACACCCTGCCTCCTTACCAGATAGAGTTAGGGTTGGCCAGAACCATATATATACGGTGTATAAACGGTAGTTTGGGCAGGGAAATCACCAGATATACGGTCAAAAACGGTGTGTATGTACGTTTCTGGCCTTCCTTAGATAGAGTAGAAAAAGCCCTGCTTCTGGTGATAACACAGCTATCATATTCATCGGGGGGTGTACCTAAGTGTCTGCACCAGGCAAACCCCCACCTCGCAAACAACTGCACAACAGCCAATGACCTCCTAACTGACCCTCCCATACATGCAGCCGTGCCTCAGCCCTGGAGGTAAGGTGCTCATGATGGTGCACGTCCAGCCAGAGCCTGCTTCCGCCTACGAGACCCTGACATCACTGCGCTTTGCCACCAAGGTAGGCATTGGGTTTTAGGGGGTACTTGTCATTCTGTGTCTATTTTTCTGCCTCTCACTTGTAGGATTGGCCAGAAGTACACGTGTTCTGTACGTCCATGTAATCAACGCCCCCTTCCTAAAGATGTAAATTTTAATACATTGATCATCACCCCACCCCAAAAAACGTGGGCGGTGATATTTTTTGCATTTGGTATGTATGGTGCATATACCGGAGCCTTTGCAGAAGAATTCCTATACGGTCGTATACAGTCTATACATTTGGTTACGGCCAACCTTCCTCTTCACAGCTGTCTCGTAAGGCACACACATACACACCCTAGTCGCGAGTGCTGAAGGGATTGATTCATAGCTTGCAGTCCTTTAGAATGCTCACGTGTGCTGAAACAAAATTCAATGAATTTTCAATGAATAATTTGTCATAGAGAGGGGGCCGTGTGGGGGACCTTTGAGATGTAAGTAATAGAAGTTGGCCTGCACACCACAGCAATTGGACACGTGTAGGGTTGGCCAGAACCGTATATATGCACCGTATATGACTGTATATTTGGTGATTTCCCTGTATAAAATATCGTATACAATGTATATATGTGGTTCTGGCCAACCTTAGACATGTGCGCAAAATCAGGTAGCCCCTTATTGCATATCACAAGAAATGACATTGAAACCAACTGCTTTGGAGCACATCATTAAAAGGGTGCGGCTTCAACCTCGCTCCATTTGTTATATGAACGTTGAGCATACTGTAGGGGTAACTCTTTAATTTTAAAGCCAGGCATAATCGAGGTTAACTACTTTAAGTTTGAGCCTTTCGCTCAATTGTGCTGCACAGTCAGTGAAAGACGCTGTAAACTAAGGCTAAGAGGCAACGAGAAAAGCTGAGACAATTGCTCGTATGCCTGCTGCTACTGTGGATTGATTACACGTCCACACACGCACACACACACACACACACGCACACACACACACACACATACATACACGCACACACAAACTCACGCTCACAGGTGGGGGGCACAGAGCTAGGTGCTGCTGCCAAGAGGGCCATGACAGCTGGCGCTCAGCTGTCACAGCCAGCGCCTGCAATTGGCCCGCAGAGTGGAAATGAAGCAGGCAGGCAGAGCAAAAGGCCAGGGATTTCTGGAGCAGCTTCACAGCAGCAGCAGCACCCCCACCCCTCTCCCACCACCACGACCACCAGCTTCTTGCAGCTGCAGCAGGAGGCGGCCAGCACTGCACAGCGTGGTACCAGCAACGCAGTGGGGGGCACCACCACCACCGCGCACGAGCGTGGGGTTGCGCGGCGTGTGGGCGGGAGTGTCGGAGGGACGAATGTGCGAGGGAGCAGTGGAAGCAACAGCAGCAATAATAGCATAGGAGCAGGTGGCGGTCGTGGAAGTGGAAGTGGGGGGAGTGGCTTCCTTGCTCGGTCTACTTCTGGACCTCAAGCAGATTGGCAGGCCTTAGTTCGACCGCAGGGGGTTGCACCTGCACCCACATCTGACGCAGGGGGCCTGTATTTCTTGGGAAATGCCCAAGGCACACGTCACTTCCAGCAGCAAGACCAACTCCTCCAGCAGCAGCAGCAGCAGCAGCAGCAGCAACAGCAACAGCAATCTCCCATGAAAGATACAGGGAGACCTCTGTGGCTCGAGCAGCAGCTGCAAGGGGAGGGTAGTGGGGGGGCACCGCTTATAGGGCTGCAGCACCACCAGCACCTGGCCCCCTCTGCTCAGCTGCAGCTCCTACAGAGTGTCCACATGCAGGTGCTTGCGGCTGAAATTGTGCTTGCGCGACCGTGTGTGTGTTCGTGTGTGTGCGTGTGTATCAGTGTGCAACTTGCACTAGAGTGATCAAATGCAGTGAGGTACCTCTTGCAGGGGGTGTTGTGAGGTCAAATTGTCCACGCCTGACATGCTCATGCTCACAGGATTAAATTAAACTGATTCAAAGGGGATCAGGGAACATGCTAGAGGTGCCCGCCGTCCGCTCCCGATTCTAATTATCTTGCGCAATTCATACAGGGTGCCAACCACAGGTACGGCACGCAACCCCCTACCACCGTTCCATTGGCTCCCCAGCAGCAGCAGCAGCAGCAGCAGCAGCAGCAGCAGCAGCAGCAGCACTATTGCCAAGGTGCAGGGCTTCAGGGGGCACTGCATCACCAGCAACACTTCCGTGGCTCTCCCATGCGCCCCCCCATAGCCTTTCCTCCTGCGCAGGTCCCTCAGCAGCAGCAGCCGTTTGTGTATTTTGACCCGACTGCAGAGCCGCACCCGCCAGCAGCAACCGGGTGTTTCGCAGGCATGAGGTGGGTGCAGATGGGTGGAAGTGCTTGGAACTATTAGTACAGTACAAATTGTACTTGGGTGTGCAGCAGGTGTCAGATGGGTGGATGTAAGTTCTGCACAAAGAAACGGGCCTGGCACCTGACCTGCTTGCATTCCTTGTTCTTGACTTGCAAAAGGCACGATCTGTCAACAATGTCGGGGCAGTTTTGACGTAGCTAGATAGCTAGACGAACATCAGGACCAGGATGTAGGCCCAATACATACACACACACACACACACACACAAACTGGCTGCAATGCCATTTGCCACCTGATGCAGATGCGAGTCAGGACAAGGGCAGCCAGGCCCACGCACGTACTCTTTGACATGCCCAGCTAGCAACGGTGGTGGTGCTTCCCGAGACAATAAATTTGAGGGCAGCGACAAAGAGGGGGACAGTAATGGGGATACGGTGATGGAGGATTTGAGGTCGAGTGTGGATTTAAGGGCGGCTTTAAGGCTCAAGCGCATGAATGGGAAGCTGCAACCCATCGGCGAGGCGGCCAACGAAGCGGGGGAGGCAACAGCAACAGGGGAGGGTGGGGCAAAGCGCAGGAAGCAAGCCAAAGGGGCTTGGCACTGATCTCGTGCAAGCGCAATTCACCCTACAACCTGTGCCTCCTGGCTCGCCTCTGGCCCTTTCTCCCGTTTCAACTACTCCGTCTCTTTTTCACAACCTGTAACCTCCTTTTATCTGCTCGTTTGAGGTCCCAAGCACCTTCTTTTCAATGTAGCTTATGAGAGAAATTTTACGTTGTTTCGTTCCTTTATTCCCAGTTGGCAAAGAAATGTGTCTGGTCTTGTGTCCTGGGAAGCTCCATTTCTAGCAGCTGGTCCTAACCCATTTCTAGTAGCCATTTCTAGTAGCTGGGGGCATTAAAGCAGCAACAGCACCCGTCCAGACAAAACCTTTTCGAGCCAAATCGAGCGAGTAAGGTAAGGTTACATCGCTATATATGCCTCTGGGGGGCATCTGAGCGGAAGCTTGGAAAAAGCCTGAAACTTAACTTTAGGAAAAATCAAGGGAAAAGGGCTAGGCACTTAGCCACAAAAGAGGCCACACCATAATTATCTGGTTGGTACAAAAAAGTCCTCAAACAAGTTAGGCTATCTTCAATTGAGGTGGGATGACCAGCTGGCGGTGCTGTGTGCGAAGGCTAACAAGGAGTTCATGCGGACAGTCCAGCAAAATGTGTTCCTCATCCTGAACAGAGTGCCAGTCACAATTGTCCTGCTGGAATTCATGTGGTGTCAAATTGTCAAGCTCTCTTCAGCTCCCGATGATACGATCGAGTAATCGAGTAAGAACCTCATGTCGAGTAGGATGGTGCTTGTCAATAGTCGAACAGGGTCTTGGTTGGAAAAGAGGGCCTTTTTTTTTAGCTCCTTTTTTTTGAGCTCCTGAGCGCCTATATAAACCAGATAAATAGACAGAAGACTTAAAATTCAAGACATATGAGACCCTGTGTGAAGCAAGGGGGCACACACACAGTCCAGCCATGCATATAGTTAAATTTGGATTACAAAGGCATTATGGCTGCTCAACCTATGAGAACGAAGTGAAACCTCAAAACATTAAACGAAAGCTGTAATAAATCGAAAGTCCATGAATTTGCACACGCAAGGCTAGCTGGCCATGGGGTGAGCAGGGAACCAGCAGTTCCAGGAGAATGCACACAACTCTTCGAAGGGCAGTTGGCGCAGGCATAGGAGACAATGCCATTCAATAAATTGAAGAGCAAGAAAGCCCTTGCTCATCATAGAGCTTTGGCTGTCACAACGAATTATGGTACCAGCTTAAGAGCATGGATCACCAGTATGGGCTATGTTCAAGGTCTCTGACTAGTTCTTAAAGACCCCAAGCGCAGCACCACTAATTTATGTAGGTGTTGCTGCACTTGCATCTATTCCCCAGCATATATTAGTCCCCTTGTATGAGAAAGTCAGGCTGTAATGTGTAAGAAATTACAGGCAACGGAAGCCATTCAATCCCCTCCTCATATAAGCTTATACAATGTGCCACCACTCAGGTATCGTGGTTGTGGTCCTCCCGATAAGCTCCACCACAAAAGAAACTGTGGAAATCAGCTGGATGAGATGGGTTGCTTGTTCAGGATCGGCCCTTGATATGTGAGTTGCAGCAGCACAGTTGGAAGAAGTGCACGCATGATCAGAGGCAAACAGCCAGTGAGTATTCAGGACTTATCCCACCACAAGGCTCCAGTCCCTAATGGCATAGCGTTAATGTCTTACATATTGCTTTGCTTTTGTGTAGAATGTGAACGGGATTTGCTACGCCCAATCAGTGGCCAAATTGTTGATAAAAAAAAGTTGGTTGACTTTGAGAGTTTCTGTATGTCTTGCTCAATGAGCTGGATGTGAGCCTGAGCAATGTCTCTGATTTTGGAAGGGACAGCGGTGTGGCAGCCAACCAAAGATGAGGAGCAGTGTAGAAGTAGCAGAGATTAAGAAAAAGAAAAAACTACACAGGCAGTGAAAACCACTCCCCACATTAAATAAGAAGAAGGAGCCACTTTGGTAACGAGTACCGTAAAGCTCCTCCACCGTGAGAAGGAAAGGAAAAATCAATGGGGAGATAACACACGCACACAAGTATGAGCAGAGAGCGCACAGGCATGGAGACAGGGAATGAACTGGTCGAAGCAATAAGGGACCACAGCGATGCAAAGGACTCACTCCTCTTGCCCCACCGGTTGGTTTTCCCACCTAGGTGGGGCTTCTTGGAGGCCTCTATCTCTTGGTCTGAAGGCGCCCCCAACCTCATGTAGTGTGTGCGTGCCTGAGATTAATGGTGACCAAGTTTTAACTGATGGCTTCATAAACTTTGTAATGATGACCAAGGACATTTATGTTGAGACCAGCCAGTCGGCTGGACGGAAAACCTTATTCGACTTAATGGTTTATCAGGTTGCAATTAGTAATGGTCTATCCCCTTTATTTTTTGTGGTGATTCACGTAGCATTATGGTTAAAAGAAAGTATAGGTTGAGCAGCCATGCCAGGCTGGAGGCCTTTGTAATCCAAACTAAACTAAACTTAAAAGAAAGTCCAAATTTCTTTGACTGCTGTCAGACAGCAGCGTAGCTTCGCTCTGCAACAAGTTGAGAAATTCTCTCCTTTGTCATACTCGGTGGAATATGGTAATCATGGTTAAACCCATCGCCCATCATGGTTTTGTTTTTTGCCTTTTCCTCCAATTGGAAAACACTCATATCCTATTGAAAATACAAGCAATAGCGGCCAAAAAGTTGGGTTTGCGCTGGAAAAATCAGAAAAATCACACCTCACCTTGTGGATCCTACAAGCCTCTCACAAGTGTTCTCGCGAATTTCAACTGGAATTAAGTACTCTTCTGAAAGACCCTTGATCCATCTTGACTAGCAGTAAATATGAAACCAAAAACAACTTCACTCTCCTTAACAGTGCATATTTTAATATTTGACCTTGAATCCGCTCTTCAAAGTCACTCTCACTACCGCTCTTAAAGTAAGAAAGGAAAAAGAAAAGACTCTGCTGGTAGTGATGACATAGCCTATAGTACCAAACAACCCCTCTCGCTGCACTTGCGCTCAACAGCACTCACAAATAATACAGCACTTGCAAATAAGTAGGACACTCGGAGAATGGAAACGTGTTTGCAAAGCATGCCTATTTTGCTGCACGCTATGAGCAAAAAAAAGGGAACTTCCACCTCTCGAGTAATCTATAGTACACAGCCAAAGGCTAGCATAAACCCACGCAGGTAACACAGGTATGCGAATCAGCCCCTCGGAAGCCCTATGAAGAGGCCTTGGTGCATGCTTTAAATGGGTTTAATCTTTTCTTGTTGAATGTCGTCTTGCGCACAAGGGCAAAGTACACGGCAGCCCGGAGGAGAAGCAGGATTGCTACAAGGACACACACCTGAAGTTAAAATAGGCAGGCAGAAAAGGTTGTTTTGCATGAGTAGGAATGGATTGCATTGCAGCTCTAAGAATGTTTTGAAAAGCACTGAGGATGACTCCAAGTCACACCTCAATGCAGCTTGCTCCTAACATCAATATCAAAGCGTATAAGTATTAGGGAGCGATGTGCACCCAAGACCACAAGGATTAAAGCAATGCCCAATTTGCTCACTCAGCGCGCTTCAGAGCATGAACATGCCAAATGCAGCACATATACACACGTACACGCACACACACACACTTACACACATTAACGCGCACACACACACCCACAAACACACACACCTCAAGGGTGACTGGGGAGTCCACAGTGAAATTGGAGTCCACATCCACGTCGTAGAGGTTGCCCTCGGCCACCGTGCACCTCTCTTTGCCCTACAAGACAAAAAGACAGGATAGGTTGGTTTTGGCATGACAGGAGGTGTAGTGTGATGGTCAAAATGTGCAACCGCCTCCCCTCAGAATTAATATTTTACGGTTTATACTGCAACCCAATTGCTGGAACTCCCCAACGTGTGCAGATGGGGCTGGGGCTGGGGGTGCAGGGGCAGGAGCAGGCAGAGCTGGGGCTGGGGGGAAGGTGAGTGCGGAAATTCCTGAGCACTCGTCGGAAGGCTTCGAGAATTCCTGACCACTTAAAAAAACTTTAATTCCGCCACCGCACCACAGCTGCTTTTTAAAAATAAATATAAACAACCGCCTTGTCACCGCCCCTACAAAAAAACAATAATTAGGGGGCGGTGATATACTTTTCATACGGTATATAGAAGCCTACAAAATGAGACGCAGAATTTATCAAAGTGCAGCGATGAATTTGCGGACAAGCCAGACCCAGGTAAAGGGAAAAACTTTGGGTTTAAATTAGCAAATATACAGCCTGTGCGTACCAACTCGGCTTGGAGGAACTGTCTCGAGGCTTAAAATTGAGAGGCTCTCACTTCATGGCGCAGGCCAAAAATTAATCATCGGAAACTATCCAAACCTGCTTAATAGGCCGCGCGCTGTACCAATAGACTGCTGTCCCCTGAAAGTCTAGGAACCAGACACTGACAACCCCATCGCTTTGCGCAGTCAAGCCTAGAAGGACTTACGGGTGGTGCATCGGGGAACTTGTTGTAGAAGTCCTTGCAGCTGTATTCTCGGTCTCCAAACTCAATCTTGAGCAGCAGGTTGTACCCATAAAAGATGAAACTCAGGTACTTCAGCCATCGGATCCAGATCTGCAGGCAGCACGGCAAGCTTCACGTTGAGGATGATAGCAACAAGTTGGTGTCAGCGATGCTGTCCATGCTTGGAGCATTTGAGCAGCTGTCAAATGGCTACATAAGAGAGAGTTCCTGGGTACATTGCTGTGTACATCTTTTCTTCTGAAGGAGGTCAACAAACGAGAGTTCCATCGTGCCAAACAATGCACAGCTTGCTTGAGTGTTGTTGCTGTTAACGCTTGGAAGGGCCAGACCTCTCCCACTACAGATGACATGCAACAGCTCATGCAGAACGTACATGCAGAACGTATACGTGCAGAACGTGAGAGCGAGTACTGACGTACCGGCCTCTACTTGTTTTTACAAAGCTGAGCCAGTACGTGTGCTGTGCAGCAGCGTTCTGTGCGCTACTGGCTTAGCAGTGCTCGGCTTATCTTGTTGCCATGTACTCACTTCTGCACGCCTACAAGTCTGTGATTACCCCCTTCTCCCTCTCACACACAGGCACCTCAGCGCCACCACTCACAGGAATGTTACGGACGTAGAATCCTGCGACCAGCATGATGGTCAGCATCACGACGGTGGTCACAGACAGCGCGGTCTTCATGTTTGTCACAGTGGCACCGATGAGTAAGCCCAGGGATTGGGCGGTGAACATGGTCAGCAGGATGGATAGCCAGTTTGCGAAGAAAGGCCCTGCGATCACAGAAGAGGAGGGGGGGGGGCAGTTGATGAGTGGGACGCTTTGCGAGTGCAGTTAGTCCAGGATGGGGTGGAGAGTGCGAGCGCAGGATGGACGATCGACTTGCAAAACCTTATTAAAGCCTACATCTGTGCTTCTCCCCATCGCTGCAAACAGCTTGTTGAGTGGCAAGGGAGAGCAGCATCCTCACCTGCTTCCAAGCGCAGACCACTCATGAAGTAGATGATCCAGCAGAAGATGGAGGGGATCAAGGAGTCCATTGGGATGTCGCTGAGGTAAGGGAAAGGACCAGGGCAGGAGATCATGAGTATATTAACATGGCTATGGTTTGCTTACACTAAGCGAAATCCGCACTACCGACACTTGCACTAGGTGGACCACACGACAGGAGACCTCGGCTCACCACATCGTTTTGGCCAGGTAGTAGGCCGACAGTCGGTACATGCTACTCTGCCGCTCTTTGACCAGCATCAGCATGTCCAAAGGGAATGTGAAGAGGGCTTGGAACATGGAGGAGAAGGACATGAAGAGGGCCTGTAGGTAACCGAAATATCAGCAGTTAACTTTAGCTCATTGGTCAGCACACGAGCACACCAAGCTTTGTTGGGCACACATTCCTGTTCGGCACGGGGCATGCTCCACATTCTTAGGCCCTTCAGGTCTGCTTGCATCAGTGTGGCACAACATTGGCACAGTGGGCTGGCACGACTAATTGGCATAGTGGGCGTGCAATGGCTAGTAAAAGGAGCTACAAGGAGAGAGTGCTCCTTTGCTGAGCACTGCTTGCATGTTGGTTGCCAAATGAACTCCATAGGTTGATGATCAGGCTCTGATGCTTAATTCAAACATGGGTCTGATCTTACAGCACTTTACACAACACACATCTCTTTCTGATGCCCCATATCCCTGACGAGTGCTTGCAACACCGCCGTCCTTGTAGCCTTAGACCCCTCTCACATGGTCACCCCACCACAGCGGCATCCACACTCCACAACAGCGGCATCCACACACCCCACCACAGCAGAATCCACACCCACCACAGTGGAACCACACTGAAGTCACACCTGGAAGAACAGAAGTCCACCCAGGTCTGCTGCAATCTGAGCAGTGATGGGCTTGTCCCCATTATTGCCCAGCTGGAACCAGAAGAGGCCAGCCAAGATGGCAACAAACACGACCTCACCAATGCGCTGGATGGACAGCGCAGCAAAGCGGCGGGTGCGTATACACCTGATGGTGAGGTACTTCACCTGTAGTGGCCAATGGGAAGTTTATGTGTGTGTGTGTGTGTGTGTGTGTGTGTGTGTGTAACAAGCAATGCATAAACAGCTTCGCACCTCACCCTCAAGCCCTCACACTCACATTATGGTTGTAACTCCAGTTCCTCATATATCACAACTACAGGCTTTTAATTTCCCTCAATCTTGAATACAACTCCTAACTCGGCTTTCCATGGGTACTCACTTGGTCCATCCATGTGGCTCCTAGCTGATCGTCTCCATCTGTAGCACCATCCCCGTCTGTCGTAGACACTATTTGGTTTCTCTGATGCGCTTGTCCTTCTTGCTGTGTCTGTTGTTGTTGTTGTTGTTGTTGTTGTTGTTGTTGTTGTTGTTGTTGCTGCTGCTTGCCAGGCGGCTTGTGCTCCAACTCAACCTCCAGAGCACTCGAGGGCAGGGTGCTGTAATTTCTATGTCTGCATGCAGTGTGTGTGGGAGAGAGGTGATGGCTCAGGATGAACACCCTTCACCTGACACACAAGAGAACAAATTTCAGAAATACATCACTGCGTCGATTTTAGATGGGGAGCATGCATGCACACACAAACACACACAACCCTCTCTCTCTCTCTCTCTCTCTCTCACACACACACACACACACACACACACCTCCGTGGCAGGGTGGTGCCCTCTTCTTCAGACAACGACGAGGTCCCGCTAGAGGCGGCATGTGCAGTCACGGCAAACTCGTTTTGGTGGTGGCTTTTGTGGTGTTTGTGGTCCTTTCCATGATCTGCCGAGGTCAAAGGGGTGGAGGGGGGGGAACTGCCGTCGGTGCCGCCCACGTCTACGGGCTGGATGCCGTCCTTACCAATGCCTGTATGGATGCAAGAGGCCATTAAATCAGTTTGGTGGGCTCAGGTGTATATGAGGGGGGCCGGCACCAACTTGGCCCAAGTGCAAAGGCCAGATGCAGTCCTTGCCAGTGTCTGTTTCAGGGTGTACAGCAGGTGTGATTGGGCATATGTTCAGTGAATACGCAGTGGGGCAGCACGTACATATGGGATCCAACACCAGCTCTGCCCTAAAGCAGTGCTTTAGCACCTCTGCATAAATGCAAGTGAGGGTGTGCTTAGCATAGGGTAACAGGCACGTGGGTGCATGAAAACGGAGCCGGTTTTGCCCTATAATTAGGGTTGATTGCCGCTCTTGCACCCACCCAACTCCTCTTCCACTCATAAACTCCTCTTCCTACTCCCACCCACCTATTTTCCTGTTCTTGAACGCATCCTGTAGCTCCTGCTTCGCGGCGATTGAGTTCTCAGGAGCCACGCCTGGGATGTCCGCACACGCCAGGTCCAGCAGATGATCTGGCACAGACACACCAAAGGGCAGCGGGTGCCCACACTTGGCTAGCCAGTGGGCGGCCGAGAGCGCATGGCCGTAGTACAGCACGTAGCCCTCAGATAACAGCATGAGCTGCACAGGGGACGCACACAAGGGTTGCAGGAATACGTAAGCAGGTGTTGCAAAGTGCTGTAGGATATAAGAACAGCTGTTGCGCTGTTTGGGTGCGTAGGCCTCTGATAACAGCATCGGCTGCACTGATAATGCGCACGAGTGTTGCAGGAGCACGTAAGCAGGTGTTGCGTCATGCTAGTAAAGAGGCCTCTGATGACAGCAGCGGCTGCACGGGAGATGGGAACGAGAAGAACTACAGGCGTGTAATCAGCTTATAACATTTTGTCTCGTGCTTTGGGTTGGCCATTGTATATATATATAGGGTGGGCCAGATCCGTATAAGTATAATTATAGGTACTATATGGTACGGTATATACGCCATATAATCAGGCCTGTGCACTTACGCTGTAATGTTGAGTTTCGACCGTAATTACGGTACCGACCGTAATTACCCCGTACATCTATGGACGCTTGTTAAAGGATTCATATTATGTAAAATTTGGAGCTTGCCAATTTGGGGGCGTATAAGCCAAAGAGCATACAGAAACTTGCCCATTTTGGGCCACAGTTAACCCCCTCTGGTAATTTACAAAATTACGGTACGTACAGTACAAAGCCTGTGCACCGTACCGTACACTGTACAGTGCACAGGCCTGCATATAATACAGGGGGGAGGGTTCCGTATCCATATTCCGTATTTTCCGTTCCAGAAATGGACAGGTATTGTACGCCGTATTCCATACATCGTATATACATACCAAATTTCCGTATAAAAAACGGTGCAAAACCATATCTCAGGTAGTGCCCCAGACCCAGGTTCAAATCCCAGCAACAACAGTCATTTTTGCTCTTTTAAATCAATTTTATTCTTTACGACGCTTAACTTAAGCACTCCCTTAGCTTCCCACTTTTTTTGAATGCATGTATTTGCATCAATCACAAAATTCTATTGCTAGTTGGGCTTCTTTTTGGACTGAAAATGGCCATTTTGGGGTCTTATTAACCTTGAAAAGGCCTAGCCCTTCAAACTTTGATCCTTTGGCACTACACAATTGGGTACAGGTGTGCAGCTCTTCAAGAGCTAGAGAATGATCCTATTATGATTTATATGAGGGGTACTCCATATATACGGAATTCGGTTTTATACGGTTTTTGATCAGGTGATACACGGTTCTGGCCAACCCTATAAATATACACGTATGTAACCGCATATTTGTTGATCATCCTACCAAAATATACCCTATATACACCGTTTGTGTGGTTCTGGCCAACCCTACTCGTGCTTAGCGACATGTGACCCATTCCACGATTGCAACTCCAGTTGGCGGCAAAGGATGCGCGAGAGGCACGGACATTTGATGGGAGCTCACACAGGAGGGCTGAGAGTTCACAGATTTTTGTTTGTGCTAGGCGGTGTTGCAGCACGGCGCGATGCAACGGAGCGTACCTTGTCCATTTGCTGGTACAGCCTACTGCTTGGCTGGTGGATGGAGGCAATGACGGTTCGGCCCCCGCTTGCGAGGGATCGCATCGTGTGCACCAGCTTCAAGGCAGTGGTGGAGTCCAATCCGGATGTGGGCTGCAAAAGCACAGGAGGCGAGCGGAAGGGTTTCTCAGCAATGTGCAGCCACAGCCTTGGGAGGGGCTTGAAAAGAAGGAAAACGGAAGGGTCAGCTCAGCAGGGTGTACCATTCGGCAAGGAGCAATCCGGCTGATAATAGCAATGTAATTCACATTGCAAGGCACAGTGGTCGACAGATGATAGTAACAACCGCAGGCTCATGCGTTAGCGGTGCATTAGCTCCATTATTTTTATACTGTGACACTTTTCTCTAGCGTTCATTTCACAGCCACACCTGCCCACACACTCCAACCCGCACTCACACTCACACTGCCACCCCCACTCCCACCCGCACCCACACTCACCTCGTCCAAAAAGAGCACACTGGGGTTGATAAGGAGCTCCGCACCGATGGACACGCGCTTGCGCTCACCACCTGGAGGATGATAACCATTCGCAGCGTATGAGGTCACATGTTGGCCGTCGAAATTTGTCACATCTCTCACTCCCCAATCCTCAGCGTTTCTGTACACGCAGGATCCATGGCAAACACCCTTAAGTAAGCAGCAAAGCGCGAGCCAAACCCACCTGACACTCCTCGCATCTGCTGGTTGCCTATGATCTGAGGGTAAAACAGGAGCGAAAGAGGGGTGAGGTGGTGAGAACCACAGGATCAATAAGGATTGGCACCAAGTGAGCAATTGCAACTAGTCTGATAAGGCAGGCTCCGTGTTGAAGAACAGCAAGTGCGGCTGAACAACATGGCAGATCGGCTATGATGAGGCGACAACACTCACCGTATCCCTGCATTTCTGAATTCCAAGGATGGTCAGCACCATTTCCACGCGCTCCAGCTTCCTCTCCTTGGGCCAGTTGCGTGGTAACCTTAACATGGCTGAGAAGTACAGGGTCTCGTAGACAGTCAGCTGTGAGTGAAATCGAAGGAACAAGCGTCAGTTTGTGCTTGGACGTGTATGAGAATTCAGCGTCTAGACAGGAGGGTGTAGAAAGACAACTTTTGGACGTCACGTCCAAATCCCGATAAAACTTATATATTTGGAATCCTCACGTTGAGAGCTTTCGATTGGTATATGTATGGGTCCAATCGGAGGGGGGGGGGGGTGAGTTTTTTGGACCCCCCTCCAGAGTTTTTCTAGGCCACTTTCTCGAAATTATAAATGTATCAGCGGAATCCTCAGCTCAAGCCCAGTTGATTGGCACCCTTTTAGTGCGAAATGGGTAAAAGGGGGGGTCAGTGTGCACGCCTACAAGTCAGAGCCACGCGCGCATGGGTGTGGGCCGCAGGGTATATAAAGCCAAATGAGCAACTGATCACTCCAAACTTGCAGGATAGTATCAACACAAGATGCACAATGGAATGCTGAAGAAAGGAAAGCAATCTGTGGGTGTTTAAGGCTACTTGTAGGTGCTTGGCAGGTCATGTATGCAAGAGCGTCCGCGTCTCAGTTTCTGCCCCATAACTCTGCAGCAAGTCAATCTTTGGTTGTGGTGAGTATGCAGATGGAAAAAAAAATGCCTATTTTGAAAAGGAGCAGAATGGTACCCTTTTTGTCTGGGTGGGGGCACCGGAAGGGGGGTTTGGGGGGGGGGCGGCAGGGGGGTCCAGCCCAAAATTTGGACCCCCCCCGTCCACTAGTTTTTACACCTTCCTGGTCTAGTTTGTGGAAGTTAAGAAAAAGTGTCACTTGTAAGAGTAGTGAGTTCGTGTGCACCACAGAAGCGGCAGCCTCACCTCAGCAAACAGCAAGTCATCCTGCGTCACGAAGCCTAGCTTCCGCTTGATAGGCTTGGTCATCTTTTTGCCATTGAACAGCATGTCCCCTGAGATACGGCAAGTGCTACGGCCTCCCAACACGGATAATAGGGTGCTCTTGCCTGTGCCGGAATGTGTGTGATTTGTGTGTGTGTGTGTGTGTGTGTATGTGTGTGTGTGTGTGTGTGTGTGTGTGTGCGTGTGTGTGTGTGTGTGTGTGTGCGCGCGCACCCGTGTTGACTCAAGTCGCAGTGGCCGCCTCTTTGTGCCAGCCTGACAACACTCATTTACTACTAACTCTGCTCACCTGAACCTGAAGGCCCCATGAGAGCAAGCATTTCACCTGTGAATGGTGTCAAAAGTGGGTGTCAGGGGAACGTAATTGGGTGTCACAGAATTTCTTGGGTGGCCAGACGAGCAACATGCTCGCGCGAGATGCCTTCACATTTCAAAGTGCACGCATATTACGGGTGTAGAGTGGCACTCCGCACCTGGCTCGACAACCCCGGAGCAATTGAAGAGCACTTGCCGCTCTTTGGGAGCCCCGGCCTCCTCCTTCATATCTGGCGTCACGAGGACGGGCACATATGCACAGACCTGGAGCAGCAGGAGCAGAGGAACAGAACGGTGGTGTGGGAGCCACGACAAGCAAGAATGCAAGTCTGGACCACACAGAGAGACAGACAGACACGGCAATTTTCAGCCGAATTCGGCAGTTGCTACATTCCTCCTTCAAACTCAAAAGCACACTACTCACGTCGTCCAGGGAGACATGAACTTGCTTGTCGTGGGGTACGTGCGAAAGAAGCTCCTTTGGTTGTTCCCTGCTTTTCCCCTCCTGGACGTGCCCCATTTCCACGTCCTGTGCATGGAATTCATCCCCCTTGCCTCCAGCGTCCCCAGCGTACACGGGGTTGGAGGTAGACTTCGGCATTACTGATGCATTCAATTAATTTAAGTGGGTGTGCCGTATCTCTCTTCTTAAAAGCATTCGATAATCGGGTGATAAAAGGCTTACCCCAACTTATATCCCCTATGCTAAAAATTTTACCAATAAATTATATACCCGGTACACACGTTAGGTAGCAGGCCATTATGCGCGAGGGTGACGCACTGGTCTTTCCCCTGAATTCATTGGAAGTGTTTGAGGTTCCAGGTGTGAGGACCACACCATGCGTCTGTTCACATTTTCACATTGTTTACTTTCATAGTTTGGAATGATGACGACGCGCACATGCGCAGGCGAGCAATGGACCAGCTTCCAGGACGTCATCAAATCAAAGGAATTTCGCCCCTACAAGGTGAAAATGTCAGAGGTGTGAAAATGTAATCCTCCTGCAGCTCATTCAATTCCCTCAATCTGACGGACGAAACTCGATCTGTATATGCAACCAGGAACATGCGGCATGCACGACTAGATCATAGCCCTCTCTGCCCGCAATGTATGCCTACATTATAGGCAGCTGCCCAGAATATCCATTCTGAGTTCCGACACACTGATAATGATCCTTGTGGGACATAATCCAGCATGCGGCATGATCATTTACAAAACAGGCTCCTAGGGTCGTATGTCGTATTAAGTCTCCATAGATACAGAGTCGTGAATTGGCAAATAATTGGCAAATAGTTCTCCAGATTCCTGAAACAGCTGACACTATAACCGAAGTGCCTCTTTCCTCTTCTCTTAAATCAAAACTCATTCAAAACCGATAATAATGAAGGGGGGTGGATTCTTCTGAGTGGCAAGGGGCAACTGAGGGAGACTGGGAGTGCCTCAGCAGCACCGCCAGCCATCAGCAGATCCACCTTCCCCAGAGAGCATAACCTAAAGATCTCAGCCATACACCAGCACAACATTTAACTCATCAAGATCTAGTACTATGAGACACTCGACCTCAGAACCAGCTTACTGCGGCGTGGGAACAGCACGGAGACCTCTGCACCATTCTTCAAGGAGTCTCTACTCTCTCCACACCATCCTATAGTGTGTGGTCTACAACACTCACACTCTGCAACTTTTTACATATCTGGTTTCTCAAAAAGTTAAAAGTCAAGAAACTTGCTTCCAGGCTCCTTGTGCATTCTATCAACTATGCCGCTGAAGTTGTCCAAACCAAACGGGCCTTTTCCAGCACCATTACTAACTCTCATCAGGAGCCAGTTTCAGGCCAGTCCTGCAATCTCCTAATCCCATTGATTGTGTTTCCTGTGGAAGAGGAGTTTCACTGTAACCAATGCCAAAGTGGCTCCTTCTCTTTCAATTACGTGGGGAGCGGGTTTTACAGCCTGCAAAAATATTTTGGTTCTAAAATGTCTTTGGTTCTACAAGTTGAATGCGAACATCCTGCGGTGGATGTGCTGTCGTCCAGGCACTTTCACCTTGAAAGTGCCTTGAAAGTTCCGGCTGTGGGGACAGTGATCGTCGCTTGTGACGTGGGCAGGGCTAACAAGCTTAAAAGTCTGCTGTTTGGAGACCCTTTAGGCGAAGCGACATCCGCAAGTGGTCATGTTTGGCGCAATGGCAATGCTACTAATAAAACAACACAATAACAACAGGCCCATTCATTCGAAAAGGAGCTTAAACAAATAACATGAAAGTAATGTTAGAATTCACCCATGATTAACACTCTGCCCATACGCCTCTGCATTTATCCAAAGTGTTTGCATTCCCACTATGTTTTCCCGCACTCCCACTTCCCACTATTAACTCGCGATGAGGCATGCCACGCTATCATCTTATTGTGTATCTATTAACTTTCTTAGTTCTTCTGTATGTTTTCCTCTTTGGATTTCGGTTTCCTAATAGGTAAAATTGTTATACTAAAACAAAAGGGCATCAATTGGACGAAAGGAAATTTCTTGAACAACCATCCAGCATCCAGCACAATTATGTTAGCAAGACTACGTATAATACTTTTGCATGGTGCAGTTTGGAGAGCTGTTTGGGCCCAAATGGAGTACGTACTGGTGAGGAATCTAGAGCAGCGATACAGCAGCAAAGATAGAAATTGAACCAGGTTGCCGCCTGTTTCGTCAACAGGTTCCGTTTGCAAGTGCTCGTTCCTGAGGACTGCTGTGAGCCTCCACGCAATGCGTCTTTGATGCTGCGCTGGGAGGCAGACTGCGAATCAATGCTCTGGTGTGAGGTGTGGTCCCATGATGCAGCCTTTGGTTTATATTTATTGAAATGTACGTAGATGTCACTTTTTTACCCAAATGATTTGTTCAACGTGCTTTCTGTTTCAATTATTTCTCTGCACTTAACTTAGGACGGCACCCCGTTCAGCGGTCTGACCGTGGATCAAACAGAGGTCATCATGGACAAAGAAGTCGTGCCTGGCAGGTAGGGCGTTTCCTTTTTTCCCTCTCCCCTTTTGCGTTTCATGGAGACCCCAGGCATCAAGATGTGTGTATGCCTGTCACAGGGTGAAACCACAGTTTGAAAGAGAAATTGCATCATGTGCCATTCCTTGCGTTTTTTGTTCTTGTCGTGTCTATTCTTCTATTCTCACAGGCAATATCTCTGGTACCTGGAGATGAATTGCAGTCAGACATGCAACAGGATGATACAAGGAGCGCCAAAAAGGTAAAAGAAAGGACAATGCCGCACAGTGTCAGATATCATGGTCACCTTCAAGGACCTGACAATGTTGCCTGAATTATGCATTTGTCAAAACTTCCAATGCACGGTTTTTATACCTGGGACGTGGACGTATCAAATGAGCAGGTATTGAGTAATAACATAGCTGAAGAAAGCTGTAAATGGACAAAGACAACAAAAGCTAGGTAGGACATCTGAGAATCTTGCTGGGGTAGATCTTGCCCTCCTTACGGTACTCCTGACTCTCCACATTAATAGGCGCGTATACTGGAAACCGCAGCTCGGTGGTGGTGTAGATTCGGTTCATCTAGACTTCATTAGAGAAGCTTGTGCATGCGGAGCTTCATTCAGTCCAAGACCAACATCCCCTCGAGACTCCGACCCTGTTGTATTGTGTGACTAACGCAGGTTCGCTGGAGGAACCAGCAAACCTGAGCTAGTCACAACACTACAAAATATTCTGCAGCATTTCGTCATCCTGAAGACATATGCCAGAAAGTAGTCAAACTTATGCACCTCATACCACACTATTGTCAATTGCCACTCCACGCAATTTTCTCTGTCGTGTTGAGTAGACATCTAGATGATCTTTATCTGAAAGATCACCTAGATATAGAACGAAAGGTTCCTAACTTTCTGTTTTTTTATCCAAACCGGAGTACGAGTTGCTCTTTTCCACATCAGCCCCAAGGGTTGTTCACGCGTTCACACGGCCTTCATTACCTTAACAAGCGTATGACACCCATTATGGTCTCTCGTCAACACTTGCAGCAGCCCACCTTGCAAGCTAGATCCAATACCTTCTCTGTTTTATAAATGTGCACTGAAACAGGAAAGGTGTTGAGTAATGTACTAAGTTTGCTAGTTGTTACTCTCTCCAAACTGATATCTAATATCATTATCACGCAAAGTTCAAAACATTGTTTAATTGCACAAGAGCTTTCACTCTAATCTCTTATCCATTACGAATGCACAATTTGTACTAAGCCCCCTTACCCCTACTCATTTTGTTCGTAGCTTTCAGGCTACGGCACCTCAATTTTTCTCTGTCAGTACCGCAGAAGTAGTCGTGCCAAACATGGATGTGCGCATGGTGAGGGCTTTGAAGCACATTCAACATTTGCCCACATTGAGTTTTAACTTCAGAGGTTCGCGAGGCTGTGAAAGTGTTACTGGTGGTTCTAAAACCTTGCTGTTGTGCTGGCCTATTTCCTTTCTGTTTCCAGCAGCATAGCTTTGCCAACATACCATTTTCTGTGCAGCTCTTCTCTGACTTCGATGTTGTCGCTGAAGCTGCAAGCCGATCACTTTACTCAGATGTGGGAGCCGTTGCTGCAGAAGTGGCCTACCAAATGAGGTGTACCTACCGGTAAGCTATTAAAATTTGTGCGCCACCATCTATACTCACACTCTGGAGCCTCTCAAGGAACTGGGTCTTGATACTCAGAGAGATAAAAAAACTTGTTTCAAAGCTTCACGTTCATTCTGTCAATCTCGCTGCCAAACTTGACCATACCAGACGTGCCTTTCCAGAACTATACCAATTCTCATAAGAATTCAGTTTTATGACAAGCCTGCACCCCTCCAGAACCCCATTACTTGTTTCTTTTCTGTGTTGGAAGAGTGCTATGGTACTCGGTACAAAGAGGCTCCTACTGGGAAAAAACTTGGTTTTCAGGTCCAGCAACAGACGAAACAGGAATTAGTTGACGCGGTTGAACCTGGATTTCAATCGAGGAGTGGGTAATTTCAACCGCTCTTCAACAGCTGTTGATTTTTACCACTTCAACCGCAACTGTGGTCTTTTGTCTGACGAGTGGAGTTGAAGGAAGGATTGAAAACCTCAATAAAAAGGGTTTTCCTGCATAGCTTTTACTTTTTCCTTTTATACTGTGCCTGCCATGGAAGCTTACACAGCTGGGCTGACCATGACCTTGTTTTGCTCTTCATGCCAATGACCTCGAATTATGTATGTCTGCAGCTCTGAGCAGCCTGAAAGCTGGAAGAAGGCGCGAGAATTGGCATGTAGCTTTATTGGCCGCAGAGGTGCCCCCTCACGGCGACACCAGGTTTTAATTGTCCTGACTCGTCATGCCGTCAGTGCCACTTTGTTGTAAAGGAAGAGAAAGTGGTCTGTTTTAGTAGGTCTCTTGCAACAAAGTGCATTGCATATTTTCAACCTCTTACTCATCTATAAAGACGTCAAAATAGAGGACAAAGCAGGGTTAGTGTTCTTTTCTGAAAAGGACCTACAACAAGGCCGTGCTTAATATAGAAAGAGCTAAGGGTTAAAGGTGTCAATTGATCTGTCACTTAAGCCAATTCCTCATTTCAATTGTTTGTGCAGGTCATTTCTGTAGGGTCCTGCCATTTGATTACCACAGGCTCGTGCCCATTTCAAGATGCCCACAGGTTCGCAATTGCAGAAAGAGAAAGAAAGCTGTGCAAGCGGTGACCACACTTAAAAAAAAAAAATTTTGCTTTTGTTGTACCAATTCTGCTAAAGCAACGACCGCCACCGCATTTGAGGAGGATAACACCAGGAAGGCTCAACATTCTGCATATCTTTCCAGAGGCGGGAGCTGCCTTTCTAATAAAAAGCAGCCTGCCTGCCTTGAAATTTGTGAAACCTGAAGCGCAAGGATACCTAAGGAAAAGGACCAAAGGCCTTTTTGGTTCTACAAACAGATTTAAGTATTTTTGTTATTTTGTTTTGTAAATCCTTAGATATGTTTGCAAACCTGCCTTTGAAGCGTTAGTAAATAGCGTCATTGCTGCATGAAAAAACAATCTTCTGACAAACGGATTTTTATGCACAAGGTTTTTAAAAGATTGATGAAGGGCTAGTGCATAAATGAGCATTGAATGCTGTGCATTATCGACTGAATCTGCAGGAAGGTCGCAAGGTGCTTTTCAACTCAGTTGCAGCTGCTCCGTTTTTATGGCGAGCACCGATTTGTGGCCTCACAGGTAGAACACGTTTTGTAGGCTACTGGTAGGCAAGTATCGATCTGCAAATGGTCAACACATAATAGGCAAAAAATAACTAAGTGCAGGGAATATAGAGTGCATGCACCCAGCCTGATTGTGCCATTGCAGCCGACATACAGTGTTCAAAAGCAGATGAACGTTTTTGTCGGACAAGAGAAACAATGCAGCCTAACCTTGTGATTTGCAGGGAGAAGATGCAGGTGATCAGGAAAGCAACTGCTTGAACCTTTCTCATGGAGCTAGTATGTCATGAACATTGTTTACACTCTATCCTCACCTCCTTCCCTCTCTTGTTTTCCAGGCCCAACTGTTTGAGTGGCTGCTCATAGATTATCCAGGGCTCTTTGCTGAAACTCTTGCTGCCTGCCGAGGGGAGCCCATCTATCCCCTACAAGCTCTTCACACGAGTGTAAGAGGCGATGAAGTAGAAGGTCGTTTCCAACCCGTAGGAGGATCCTGGGTAGAGTTTGACACCAACATGGTGAGGGTGGATAGGGTATCTGTCTCTCTGCTATGTCTGAAGTTCGAAACAGTAGACAGTCATTGTTCCTTCATTTTCATGCCACGATGCGTCATCAGAAAGCCGTCTGTTGCTGGCACATGTCTGCAAATAATTGTTTAAAGAGGGCTTTGGTATATCTTTGAAGACTATCTGGCTTTTCTCTAAACCGATGTTTGTTGCCAGTAATCAAAATTTTCTGGAAGAACAACTTCTTCACTGAACTTTGCTTGCTTGCAGCCCTGCCAGGAATCCCTTGTGCGACAGTTTTTGTATGGCCAGATGTTCTTTGGTCGCTGTATGGGCAAGCGCTGTGACACTTTCTGGCTTCCAGGCGCGCGTGGCTTGGTGGGTGATTAACTATCACTGATAATGTAATGATACATTTGAGTTGTAGCGCTATTGTTGTATTAAGCTGTGCAGAAGAACATCAGTGTGCAATCTAGGAAAGGTAACGTCAGGAAATTTCCGCTAAAGATCACTCAATCGTGCAAGGAAGGCTTTCGGGAGCGGTATGTAAGGGAGGTGCTCATAACTTGATGCGTTTAGAGTTATGTCACTTGCATTGTAAATTTAAAAGCTGTCAACCCGTACTGCTTTTCCTTTTTGTAAACTGATGTTAACCCTCCCATTCAGATTGAGCTCCCCTTAAATCTTTTGTATGGCTTTCTAGCATGCGTTTCTTTGTAACCTTGCAGGCTGCACAGCTCCCTCAAGTTTTGCTTCAGTGTGGATTGAAATTCTTTGTTGGCAGCCTGGAGAGCAATAGCAGCAACAGCAGCAGCAGCAGTACTTACATTTGGCAAGGTCTTGACAATGCCAGCAGTGTCCTTACCCACTTCCCGCCAGCAGGCACACTCTTTTCCCAGGTGGTTTTTAGCATGAGTTTCAACTACCGGTGAAGATATGGGGTATGTTGTGGTGGAAAAAGAAATGGGAATGCAGGAAGGAAGAGAGGGTTTTGGCAGCAGCAGCAGCAGCAGCAGCAAGACAGGAAGGAGCAGCTTTTTGCGGAGCAGTGTTTTTGCATTTGCTGCCCATAATAAGGGAAGCGGCCCTATTTTTTTCAACTCTACGTCTTTTGAGCGCACTGAGGTGAGCAATGCAGATATTTGCGGTCCCTACTGTATAAATTAGGAAGTACTCTTTTGACCTGCTTAACTTAGTGGGTGTAGAGGTCCAAAAATTATCTCTGGAAAGGGCCGGGGGGGGGCTGAAGTGGTTGGGAAGTAGAACAAAACACATTTGTCTAGACCACGAATTATTTTGACCAAGGTCATACCCTGAAAGTACCTGCAAGCCTGCCGTTACCAATGTAATATGTGCAGGTGGTTGAAGTCAAAGCCGGCTCCCTGCCAACTGAGATGAATGCACCGCAGATGAGCCTACGTGGTAAACACATTGTATCTATGTCTTTGGTGGCTTATACTCAACATAAACAGATTGGAGGGGACAAAGTTTGCATCGGTTGCTAGAAAGGCCACAAGCATTTTGTAAAAGAATTTAAAGCTTTAAAATGCAAATAGCCAATTGCTAGCTGTCTAACAAAGTTTGTTATAAGCTATGTAATATCGACCATCACAGCAGCAGCACTGCAACCCCATTAGATTTTAGTTTGGTTTTGTACGCACACAAACAGGAGACCCTCTACTGACAGTCTGCAGCAAGCCGTTCTCGTTTGCCTTAGCTACCTCTGACCCTCCAGCAAGCCCTGCAAGCATCAAGACACTGAAATCCCAGTTGGAAAACGGTGATGTAAGTGTCTGCCCTTGGCTGTCGGCTGACGTCTCACAAATTGGCCTTGTGTGGTATTCTAATAGCCTTCTTGTGTGCGATTGCCTGGTCACGACCTGGGTCAGGGTTAGGGTTAAGGATTTAGGGCAGGGTTTAAACCTAACTCGTGTACACTAGTGAAGTAAGCCTCATGTCTCATAATGAAGCTTCCATAAAGCACATTGGGGCCCAATTTTCTTGGATCAAAGGGCGGATTCTTGTGCAACTTGCTCAGTTGCCGGGTTGGACCTGTACTACATTACGTAAAGTTCCCTGGCGTATCAAAAGCATGGACAATGCCATCCACATGTGGCACGAGTAGTAGTACAGCAATAGAATGTGTGCAGGCATTGAGACAAACCCCACATTAAAAGATCAACCATACTGCTTTATTACCAAGAACTGTGATTTTTGTGGTTTGATTATGTAACCTGCCTGATTGGAATAGACATATTGGTCAACACAAGAATAGACAAATCGGTCAAAAAAAACCCTGCTAGACATGCCACAAACCTTTGTCATTTCATTCGGTATTTTGTCATCATGCCCCGACTTGCCTGCCTGAGACGCCTAACTTGCCTGCCAGGTACATGTGCTAAAAAACAAGTTTGTGGAGGCACGGGTGAATGGTAAAGGGGAGCTTGTGTCTCTCATCTATCAAGGGCGTCAGCTAGTCCCGGAAGGAGGAAATGGGAACAGGATCAGGTGTGGCTTGCTTGAGACTCTGCAACACAAGTTCAAGGAGCAGATTGGGAAAGGGATAGATTGTCCGTGCTCGTCTGTGCAGCTGCAGAGGCTTGAAACCCAGCTTACGGGTCTCCCTTCTTTTACACTTTCTATTTAACAGGATATATGAGAGCAATGCCCTTTGCGAGGATGGCACGCCAGAGGTAAGCATTTCTCCCTCCAGCTAGTCGTCACTAGTTAGGAGTGATTTGTTTCAGCTTAGAAGTGTGGTCTTACGTTTAATTAGCTATGTTTTCTGGCACTTTGTAAGGAAAGTTGGCTAAAAAGACTCCTGACCAAATCTTACCCTTATCCCTTATCCATTCTTGACAAGAAACCAAAAGTGTTTTAAATGCCTTTGCAAGATCAAATTATGATTCAAATATCATGAGCTTGCAGTCATACTCTTTAAGCATAAATCACAGGCTTCTGTGTTGCAGGAGTTACACGTTACCAAAATGGCCCTTGCCTTCATTTGTGTGGGGAGTAGTTTTCAGTGCCTTCGTGCTTTTTACTTTGAAGTTTAGGTAAATACAAGGACATCAGGAAGTCAGGAGGTATGGCAGCTGACGGACATGTGCTGTGCGCACCAGTATGGTCCACGGTTTGAGATTTACTGTGTGAAAAGTACTCTGGCATATGTTCACGTATCTCCTGAGGAGGCACGAATGACTGACTAGAAAGTCTTGCCCATTCATATGCTGCAGGGACCATGCTATGAGCCAGAAAACAACTGGGAGGCGTTTGGTGAGACCATGTTGTTCGACCGAAATGACTATGGTGAAATTGATTAGTACGCATGCAGGAGGTCATTGTCCATGTCAAAAGTGAGCGCTTGGCCAAAACAGTGCTCTAACTAAATCAATTGAATGTGTAGGAAATTGATTTCTCTTCCATGGCCATGCCACGGCTGCCGCTGTACTCAACAATTAACAGTGGAATGAAATGGCAAATGTTGTGCTTCGGAATTCTAGCACTGCTGATCATTTTATGCCTTGCCCTGGAGGTCTTATTAAGGGTGACCTGCCGCTTGTCACAAAGACAAAACACGATCTCCCTCCTTTTCATGGTCACCTTGCAAACCTTGCCACGCTACCAGATACAGAGGCCAAACAATGATATACAATACACGCTCAAACACACTTTGGCACAGCTCTTCCTCCAGACCCTTTTTATTTACTCGTGAGACAATCACAGGAGACAAGATAGATTTGCAAATAGCTGAGTCTGGGCCTCTGCGTGTCAGCCTTGTGCTGTCCGCTCCAATGATTGAGAGTGGAGGCTCTTACTGCCGACAGCACATTTCCCTCACAGCTTGGTCCCCGCACCTCTCTTTCGATACAACTGTGGAGTGGCGCAAAAACGGCACAAAGAAGGCTGTCAAGGTAGGAAAAGAGTGTGTTTTTTGTCCAGGGTCCACTTTGCCCAGCATTTTTGAGCATCTTCGGTGTGTGCTGTGAAGAGTATCCTTGTTATTCGTGTATGTGTGTCTGAAAGTTGCTCTTTGTCTTGACTGTCGATTCAGTGACAGGCTGTTAACAATCCCTCCCAACTAATCTGCCCACCTGGCCCACATCACCAATCTAGATGCACACAACCTTGACACACATTTATCCTAGGCTCCACGAGCATGTACATACACCACGATGACTCTTAGACTCACGGCTTGCGTGTCCAAAACACATATTAACAAGATCTACAGTATCTTGTTCCTTATTCTAAAAAATGCTCAATTGACTGCTTGTCCTTTAGTTGACTGCAGCTTTGATAATACTCAAACTCTGCCTCTGTTAAATTGGAATTTGCAGTTTGTGCATGCTAAGCTCGTGCAATTACTACACCACATTTTAGGATTGCCCACTTGAACCACGAAATACTTTGATATTCTTTGCTGTTTGATAGGTTGAATTTCCTTGGAGCCTAGATCCTTCTGTGGCAGAGGGTAACGCAGTATTCGGAGTGCAATTTGGAGCTGTATCGAGGAGCTTACCTGCAATAAAAAACCAAGAAGTCTGCGTGCACAGGTACAAGCAGCCCGTCATGCAGGCTTAAATGCTCGGGGTGATTCATGTTCATGTCTGCAACCTAATTGTGTGTTACCTAATTTACCTCTCCCTCTTTGCAATCATAGGTGGATGGACTTGGCAGAGCCAGGTTGCGGTGTATCTTTCATATCTGACAGCAAATACGGTCATGCTGTCCGTGATACTACCCAGGCAAGTACGGCACGGCCATACTCACTGTAAACCTATACAGGCATCTTAGTGTTAGTGACTGTCTCGCTACCTTTGAAACCATGCAGTGTAGGCGTACCATAGCATTATGACATTTGTCGACAATTGAGCGGCACGACTCTGAAACAGTACCACAACATCCACAGGGTCTGTCCCTCATAACCGGCGAGGGCCCTGGCAAGTACGCCTGCAAGTACGGAGTTCTGCCTCATTTGAATGGGTGTGTTTTGCCTGAGTGGTCGAAAATGCTTATTGTTGTACTGACGTACCTCTTTGCACAACTGAAAACCCCTTATTATTAAGTTGAGCATTCTTTGCTCTGTGGATACTGTGCCCTGATTGGTCATCTTCTTCCCTATGCAAATTGCATAAATCCTAGCCATCTCAATCAAGCTATATCGATTTTGATGTTTTGACGCACCCAAGTGGCTGCACTGCTGGGAGCAAGACCCAGCAAGCGCCAGGAATGTCAAAATGCTGCTTGGGCGGGTTGAGTTGCACTCTTACTAAGTTTGATGGTCACATCTTATTTGCTGAAGGACATAGTTGGCATATTGTGTGAATGCAGGTGGCAAACGAGTGGAGTGGTGGCACAAGCATCAGCTTTCAGCACTCCACTGCTCCCACTTCCAGAACCGCCAACACCAGAGCAGAGCGTCTTGCCGCTAAATATGAACGCACCGCTGTTCCATGTAAGCTGCTCATTGGTTGATGCAACTTTGAGCGTTCATGAAACACTATAACAATATGCATGAAAAGCACTGCATTTGCTGCATACCGGAAATAAGGCGTTGTGCGTTTTTTTCTTCTTCCATGTTATGGTGAGGGCCTTCACGATTCACGACACCTTTTCTCAAAGTAACAAAGCAGAAATATGCTGCTCTACCAGCACTATTCCTGTATAACTTGCTCGACGCAGTTCTGTACTCAACGTTGCTTAAAATGCTGGGAAAAGAGAAGCAAGTGAGACAATGTGCATCTTTTTGTAAATAAGTTTCATAAGCTGTACCGCTAACGCCATTAAGAGTAATGCAAGTCTGAAATTGTTGATGCCAGTCAACTTCTGCCAACCCTATTAGTGTGCAGGTGCACACGTGCAGCCATATTAACACGCGCGCACACACACACACACACACACACACACACACACACGCACGCACACACACACACACACAAACAACACACACACAGGTGCACTCGTGCAGCCAGGACCCTGGAATTCCCAGCTTGGTTGTTCTAGATACTGTCAAGATGGCCGAGCCTCAGCAGCCTCGAATAGCCAAGCCTTCAATTGTGTTTCGGCTGTATGAAGCTCATGGCAGCAGGTACACTCTTGCCGTGAATCTCACTAGTTTTCCTAGTAAGCAACTCGTGGGACATCGTTTTGCACTGTCATATTTTCCTCTCAGAAACTTGTCGTGCCGCAACATTCACTCCCTGTCATGGCATGGCATGTGCTGGTAGCTTTTGCTCTGCACAGCTGTACTTGCATAAGCTGTTGCATATGTGCAGGACATCTTTTTTTGATGCTCAGCGGGGCAACCTGCACTCACATTGCACACAGGGGTACGGCAACGCTGCACGTTTGCTGTTCTTTGGGAACTGTATCCAAGGCTGTTGCTTGCAACTGCCTTGAGGATGAGGTCGGAGATCTTGAGCTGACACACGACAAGAAGGGCAGCGCAAAAGTTAGCCTCAATTTCACCCCTTTTCAGATCATGAGCATTAAAGTCTATCTTGATCAGCTATGATGTATGGCTGTTCAACGCTGTTCAACATGATAACTGAACTACAGCATCTCCATGAATTTTGGATTCAGTCATTTATTGCCATTTGTGTAAAGTACGAGAGTAGCCACTTGCTCTCCAGGCTTTCAAAGAAGCTTGAAAAACAATGCATATTCCTCAACCTGGAACATTTGCTTTAAATCTCGTCTCGAGGTTCTCAACGCATCAAAATAGCAGAGAAAGAAAATTGTGTGACTCAGAAACCTAGTTGTACATCAGCTTACATCTAAGTTGGTTGTTTACAAATGGTTTTAACTGAACAAAGCGGATTGGAGCTTGCATGTAAATTTCACTGTCTTTATTCATGAAGCGTATTTAATACCTTATGTTTAAAATCCCTAAATTTATGAAATTATAAAGGAAAAATACGCAGGCAAGTGAAAAACACTCCCCATATTAACTAAGTAAGATGAGCCACTTTGGAACCGGGTACGTAAAACTCCTCCACCACGAAGGGCAAGAAAAATGGCAATGGGAAAAAGGACTGCAGGCTTGACCTGATACCGGCTCTTGTTAAAAATCGGTAGTAATGCTGGAAAGCGTATACCTGGTATGGATAAGGATAACTAAAAGAGATGCAAATAGAGCTTAGGAGCAAGTTCCTTCACATCCTACACTCTGAGATTTTAGACCCGAGTCCTTGATTGGATCCAGTGTACGATTCTTGTAGATGGTGCAACCCATTTTCAAAAGGACGGAGGCTCCTTGAAGGATGGTGCAGAGGTCTCTGCGCTCACCAGCTGGTTCTGAGGTCTAGTGTCTCATAGTACTAGATCTTGATGAGTTAAATGTTGTGCTGGTGTATGGCTGAGATCTTTAGGTTGATGCTTTCTGGGGAAGGTGGATCTGCTGATGGCTGGCAGTGCTGCTGAGGCACTCCCAGTCTCCCTCAGTCGCCCCTTGCCACTCAGATGAATCCACCCCCCTTCATTACTATCAGTTTTGAGTTTTGATTCAAGAGAAGAGGTGGAAAGAGGCACTTCGATTATAGTGTCAGCTGTTTCAGGAATCTGGAGAATTATTTGCCAATTATTTTCCAACTATTTGCCAATTCGCGGCTCTGTATCTGTGGAGACTAAATACGACATACGACCCTAGGAGCCTGTTTTGTAAATGATCATGCTGCATGCTGGACTATGTCCCACAATGATCATTATCAGTGTGTTGGAACTCAGAATGGATATTCAGGGCAGCTGCCTATAACGTAGGCATACATTGCGGGCAGAGAGGGCTATGATCTAGTCGTGCATGCCGCATGTTCCTGGTCGCATATATAGACCGAGTTTCGTCCGCCAGATTGAGGGAATTGAATGAGCTGCAGGAGGATTACATTTTCACACCTCTGACATTTTCACCTTGTAGGGGCGAAATTCCTTTGATTTGATGACGTCCTGGAAGCTGGGCCATTGCTCGCCTGCGCATGTGCCGTGGTCATCATTCAACTATGAAAGTAAACAATGTGAAATTGTGAACAGACGCATGGTGTGGTCCTCACACCTGGAACCTCAAACACTTCCAACGAATTCAGGGGAAAGATCAGTGCGTCACCCTCGTGCATAACGGCCTGCCTACCTAACGTGTGTGTACCGGAAATATAACTAGGTATTTGTAAAATTTTATGCCCCGGAGGAAAAACTTGGTGTAACTTTTATATCTTTGATTACAATCAAATTCTTGAATTCAAGAAGAGAGATACTGCACACCCACTTAAGTAATCTGAATGCGGTAATCAAGCAGCAGTACTGCAGAGGTCTACCTCCAACCCCACGTACGCTGGGGACGCTGGAGGCAAGGGGGAGGAGGCTCGGAAATTTCCACTCCAGATTCTCCCTACCTTGTGCATAAGGTTGGCCAGAACCGTGTATAAACTGGTACACCGTATAATCTATGTTCAGTGATTTCCCTGCCAAAAATATTTTATATTACATAATACACCGTATATATGGTCCTGGCCAACCCTGCATGAGTGCAAACAAATGTGATTAGCACTCAAACCGGACGCAACAGCACATAAAATTTGCCACATTTGGTCAAAACCTTTCATTTGTATTTAAATTTATCCAACATAATTTCTTGCATTTTAAACCTCGATTATCTTTTTTTTGCAGTGTGGCGAGGGTATTATTGTCCTTGACCTTGGTACTTTCTGTGCGAGGACGTTTTTGCCGGACGCCATAGTTTTTAAGAGGCAATTCTGATCTATTGCTAGTAAGATAAAACTCTTTTTGTAGCCCAGTGACTGGCACAATTCTATCAGAGGGGGTTATCTGAGGCCCAAAATGGGTAAACTTTTTGCATGCTCCTAGGAAAGGTGGCCCTAACTTGCAGGTTCAAGCTCAGCTCTGATACCTATTTCAAAGCAAATAAGCTTGAAACCTGCAAGTTAGGGCAACCTGCCTCAGCAGCCGCGGCATGAACCCTACTTTTTAAGCAGCCATATGCTGTATCTGACCAGCCAGCGCACCAAACTGAGTGATGTTTGGTGTTTAGGATTCCTTATAATAAAGAAATACCATTGCAAAAACAATGGAACAAAAAGAGCAAGTGGTTGGCGAGATATGCAAATTTATGCACCATTCCCCATGGAGAGCACCTATTTAGGGTACAGGTACACGACGTGTGCTATTAGTCCTGTCATTCCTTACGCAGGGCGACTTACCCAATTATGAGCACATGGTCTGGTAGCTTATAATATCACTGTTGTATAATATCACTGTTGAACCGTGTCAAGCTAGATTGGGTTCAATTTGGTGAATTGACGTGAGAGTGGTTGCCCCTCTGCCCCTGGTTGCAAAAAGGAGCATGTTTGGACGTTTGCTCAGATAACCCCCTCTGCAATTCTATTATACATATCAGTTTGCATGCTCAAAGTAAGGGCTGTGCAAATGGAGTTGTACGGTAGGAATGATATGGGGGAAAAGCATCCAATGTAAAAAAGCTTCCTGCAATTGTGCTCTCTGTGCTATCTGTCCATTAATTCACTGCATTGCAGCATCACACAGGAAAGTTAATTCTCTCTTATATGGATAGCCAACCCACACGCCCACGTCGTGTACCAGGTAGGCATGTCAAAGGTCAGAAAAGAGTTCAGAGGTTGGACATAAACAATGGGACTGATATTCCGTCTACCTGGCGTTACCTGTTGTATGTATATGAATTAAATGGATTTCCCCACATACCATAGTACTAATTTTAGAGGGAAACAAAATACTCGCTGTATAATAAATAAAACTCAAACGTTACTTTTCGACTCCACATTATGCGTGCCCTGCAAGGAAAGGGAGCGGTTCAAGCAGGAAGCTCTGCGAACCGGGTGCGCCAGCGAGCACAGCATCGCATTGTCCTCTGTGACTAAATCGAAGTTTAGAAATGACTTCAATGTTTTGCACCTGCGCTCGGGGTTGTGCTGAGTCAAATTTCTCTCACCCTCTGATAACTCTCCCCGGACGGATGTGCAGCCACCACTGAGGCACGCCCTTTCCGCAACCCCTGTTACAAGAAGGCCCATTGCTGCTGCTGCTGCGTCTGCCGATGGAGAGAACGGGTCTGCTGCTTCAGCCACCCCCGCCCACGTCGATTTTGATGAATTGAGCGATATCATCAGGTGAGATTTTACAGCGGGGAGATGAACAAGGGGGGCTACGGATAAGAGTTAAGCGCAGCACCCTCCAACGCACACACACCCATCCAAAACGCTATGCACTCAAGTGCAGCCCACACATGTGTGTGTGTGTGTGTGTGCGTGTGTGAGTGTCCGTAGTAGTGATGCCTGGTACGAAGAAGGCTGTTCATGGCTACCTTGATGGCAGATTGACGGGTAGTGTGATGCGCATGCACACAAGACAAAAACACCTGAATGCACTCGCGCAGGATGGTGAACGATACCGACATTGTGCAGCTGCAGCTTAACAGCAAAAAGTTCAGCTTGAGCATGCGGAAGAAGGAGGCCTTGGTGTTGGAGCGGCAGCAACAGCAAATGCAGGTGTGTGCGTGCGTGCGCGCTTGCGTGCGTGCTGGTAGGGTGCTTGTGGAAGAAGCAGGCACAAAGAGGCAGGCATCAGCACGCGTTTCCGGGGAATTGCGCACGGAAAAGCTGGGTATTTCAGAGTACAAATGCGCCGTTGTAGCCTGTCCTTTTCTGCAGAAAGACAGGATGCTACTACATCGGCACGTGCATTGAGATGAGGGCAGTCACTGGATATTGCAAAGATCATGGAATCCTTGTTGAGAGGTTAAGGACAGGAACGCTACCCACCGCTTCAGTTTGCTGCTGGTTAAGCGATTTGCAAGGGGGAGTAATGTAAACTGCCTGACGGGCTCTTTGCCTGGTCTCAGCCAAGAGAAAACCTCAAAAACGATCTATTTTAGTGCGGTGATTTACTGTCTTGTGAGAAAGGATGGCTGGTTCTGTGTCCCCACTTTATCTTCCTCTTTACAAAGTGTCAAGAGAAGAACAACAGGATGGCATTTAGTTCCTCTTAAGGTTCCTGATTCTCTTGCGCCATTAAGAAATACTGATGTCACTGCTGCCACATCACTGCCCCATGCAGTATGCCCCTGCTCCCAGCGGATACTCTGCCATGCCTCCTCCTCCCCAAGGTGCGCGTTGTCCTCAAAAAGTGCTGATGCTGGGCTTTCTGCTGGGCTCGGCCAGCAATAAAGTAAACGTGAAAGCAAGAGGGGGATTGTGGTCTCGGCTAGTATAAAGCTGATAAGAGTTAGATTAAAATTTGGTCACAGCTAGCGCAGGTTTGTTTTGTAATGTATTTGACTGGAGCCGAGAAAAGTGTCAGCTGTGAAGTGCGACTTGTTTGATGAGGAAGAGAAGTCCTACACTCTAGCCTGACTCTAAGCAGTCTCAACCGAGAACTAAGCAAAAGTCTCTTGCTCCAATAGCAATCAGAAAGTCATCCAGTTAAGGCCTTAAGTGCCGCTGGGCACTGACCAGCAGTCCAAAGGGGGCGGTCGGCTGAGGAACAGAGCTGCAATGAAGCAACATCATCGCAATTCATGTCAAGCTTAGCCTGAACCTTACCAGAGGAAAAGAGTCCATGCTCTCAGGGTATACCTCATCAGTATGCATCTCATCGGTATCAGTGTGTTGCAACTCAGTGTGTATGCATCTCAGTGTGAATGCACCTCGTCAGTATCAGGGTGCACTTCATCAGTATGCATCTGATGTTGCAAGTCAGGCTGCAAATTAGCTGGTTAGTCACACACACACACACACACACACACACACACACATACACACACATAGCTGCTGCATGCAACAAGTATTTGAACAGCAGGGATATGGGTGCATCTTATTCTTTCCAATTCATGTCTCCATTCAACCCTTTTCGTACAAATGTGTAGCCTCAGCTCCATCTGCTCCTCCCCCCCCGACGCCTGCGCCAGCCCCTGTGGCCCCAAGCTCCCAGAAGATAGAGGGCATTGAGATCACTTCACCAATGTCAGGGACATTCTACTCGGTATGTGTGATGAGCTTCTTTGCCAGCGTGCCAACGTGTCCCAATAACTCATTGGCACGCATATCCTGACACGATAACCTCTGGCTGCTGAAATTACAAAAAAGACTGTTCCTCTTCCGTGCAGTCTGCTGCCCCTGGCGAGCCCCCGTTTTGCAAAGAGGGAGACAAGGTGTCTAAGGGCCAAACCGTGGGCATCATTGAAGCCATGAAGCTCATGAACGAGATAGAGGTGCGCGCAGTGAAGAGCCAACCATGGCACGCCTTTTCAGGCCTGCGTTGCTCTGCCAGGTACACTTCTGATCTTCACCAACACTATAGAGCACATGAGAATGCTCTTTGTACTTCGGGGTCAATGCAATACTCTAGCATAGCGGATTTGACAGTTAAAGGTTGTTATAAATGTTGGAGCTCTAGTGAGCGACCTGAACTAACACAAATGTATGCACGCAGGCGGAGGTGTCGGGCACTGTTGTCAAGGTGTTGGCCACCAATGGCACCCCTGTGTCTTCCGGCATGGTGAGTATGTGCAGGACTGAGCAAGCGTGCTGTGATGTTCTACTCCATGTCTTAAGGACTTTTACTAGGCTTTGGCCACGTTTTAGCATGGATGTTTTTGGCGAAGCCCCCCTCGTGGGGGCGTAAGCCCCTAGCGTTGTCGTATCCCCACCAAGCTTCACACAAGCCTCCCCAGGCCCACCCCAGGCACCTCCCGGGCTGAGACTTTGGCTGCCCCAGTTAAAAACATGTGGCAGCGTGCGTAGCCATGGGGGTGGGGGGGGCAGGGGGTGGAGCGGCAGGGCCTGATTGTTGACAAAAACTGTTATTGAGGTCAAGCAAGTTCTGGCAGGCTCAACCAAGGTATACCTCACAAGCTAAAACTCGACATAGGCTCCTAATCAACCTTCTACCTTGCCAGAAAAAGTCTGGGGCCCTTGGGTGCAGTGTGTAAAGTCTTAGAGCACATACATAATGTTTAAAAGCTCTAGGAAGCTGCCAAGGATTCCTAAGCCAGGCCCCCAGACCATATCCTGCTGGTGCAGTATTCATCAGCATACTTCCTAAGTTTGCTGTGTCAGAGGTTAGGGTGTGTTCCGGCTGCAAAATTCACGGTTGACCATGCGAGTATGATTTTCTGAGCTCGGATTCAAATAATGCTAATTTTGATGCGCTATATAATTCTAGTATAGTCGGATGGATGTTCATGACGCGTGGAAATTTGCCATGCGGCCCTTGCGGAATGCAGCTTTGTGTAAGACATTGTGGCCAGCTCGGGCACAATGCTCGCACCTGCCCTGTCCTCTTAGCAGCAGCACATCCTCATGCCTGCTTCAGCAAATCCTGCTCCAGTGCCATGCACATGCGTTCGCACACAATACACACACAAATGCGTGTGAATACACACAGGCGCGCGCACACACACATACACACACACACACATGCGCACACACACACACACACACACACACACACACACACACACACACACACACACACACACACACACACACACACATGCACATACATATGCACGCACGCGTGGCACTGACAATATTGATGGGCTTCTCCAACTTTTCAGCGTCGCTAGCGACGCTCCCCACTTGTCAATCCGCAAGTTGTAAAATTTTTAAATACCGGCTCGGTCCGAAGAAAGTTGTAGGGTCAATTATACTGGCCAGCTTTCCAAGTGCAAAAATATCCGCTGGTAGTGACACTGGAAAGAAAATCATGATAGGTTTTCTTGAACTCCTTGACATAAAACCTAGGTAAACGGAAAGAGCACATACTTATAAGACACACTGGACCCTGTGTAAAGCGTTTGGTGACGCCGAGGCTGCAACTCTGTTTGCCAATAAGTCAGATTGTTGCATGTTCGTGATGAGCAGGAAGTTGAATTTATTACCGCAAAGCACAATTGTGTTCCGACCACGTGCTGTTGCAATGACACGTAGCGTGGAAAGAGCGTCGCCTAGGAGTTGTGGCAACTTTAAAATTCCAAGCCTGCTCCAACCGTCCTATTTGTGTGCTTTGCACTCACAATACATGCATAGCATTGGGCACTCACAACAGGTCAAAATACGTAATCTCAAGATGGGCAAATATGCATTTAAGCACCATCTTACATGCCACATCCTGATATGCATCACGTGCAGCATTTGCACGTAAGACTAGCTGTTTGAGGTGGGGTAAGTACACAACCAGCTCCAGGAACACATACGCTTACAACCATAGGGCCAATCCAGAATCACAATCAGGCGTTTAAAGTACAGGTATGCCTGGCAATGACTTGGCAGTTACGTTAGAGGGAGAGAATCAAGAATTAAGCACGCCTCTCCCAAACTGATCTGGAAAATTCCCATCTTGGCCAGGTCACCACGAAGCTCCTATGAAAATCATACCTGTCAGATTTTACAATGCCAGCTTCTCTGCGTGTGTCTCTCCGTGCAGGCACTGCTCTTAATCAAGCCTTGAGGGCAGGCGTTATTTTGTATCTTGCTTTCGCATCTGTGAAAGGGGAAGTTGTTTCTTGACAAGGACGCCAAAGAATGAGACGATTCTGCTCTCGTTCTCTGCACCTTGCCATTCACAGGATGTAGGTCTTGATAGACATAGATATCATAGATGGCATTATTACCACAAGGGATACAGGGAGGGTCATTTTGTAAGACGCACCGTCATTTAAAGAACTAGCAATTGAGAAGATGTTTTGTGTTAATGCTGTCTCATTTTTAGCACCCGGTATACAATTTTTTGCTGCATGGCAATGTTTCTATCATCTCAAATCAACGTCTTGTTGTTGCTCCTCAATCCTGTTTGAATTTCATCTTAGTGCTCACTCTTGAGTCACACGCTTTACATGCCCTGCACGTTCACGCGTGAAATGCATCAAATTAAAGAGCAGCTCTCACACCCAAGCCTCCGCCATCATATCCAATGGTCAAAATGGGGGTAGGCCTATCAGCCTGTTGTTCGGCTGATGGGCTGCTGACTGGTCTCGGCCAGCCAAAAATAAATCCATGAGCCCTGAAATATAGAGAGAACATTTCTGCCGAGAAAGAAATTGTGGCGCTGCGCTTGGGGTCACTAGGAACCAGTCAGAAACCTTAAGCATCAGACTATTGCTGTCAGAGGCATTCTCTCTTGCAATTCCAGGTCGTTGTCCTATGCCTTTTTTATTTTGCAGTATCTGCTGCAATAGCCCTACGCAGCAGAGTCATCACCTAGGTGTGCTCTCTCCTGGAACTGGTTTCCTGCCTGCTCATCACCCCTCCATACGGTAGATGAAACCCATACGGACTCCTTAAAAGGTAAGGTTACATCACTATGTATGTATGCCTCAAAGGGCATCTCAGCGGATTTTGGAAAAAGCCTGAAACTACACCTGGCTAAACAAAAGACATAGAAGCTAGAGGAAACATGAAACAGATGTATGTAGAAGAGAAAATGGAATAGAGAAAGAGAATTTTTGTTTTGAAGAAGCGCGAAAAGAAAGCATCAAGGAAAACGAGAAAAAAAACTGTTGATATGTTTCAGGATGTGTGTATAAGGTAAGGTAAGGTAAGGTTACATCGCTATATATGCCTCTGGAGGGCATCTGAGCGGAAGCTTGGGAAAAAGCCTGTAACCAAACCAAAGAAAACGCTAGAAAAATCAAGGGAACAGGGCTAGG